>Ga0315909_10000780_pt1 | contig 42580 bp, 49 predicted proteins | sample LakEriMetagenome_11_FD_203527 | JGI IMG/M metagenome (GOLD analysis project Ga0315909, IMG submission 203527) | Freshwater fungal communities from buoy surface, Lake Erie, Ohio, United States - Buoy 2 MA125 | ecosystem: Environmental > Aquatic > Freshwater > Lake | place: USA: Lake Erie, Ohio... | reverse complement strand
TGCGTTATGCGAATCCAGGTCAGCAGCGAAAGCATCAGAGCAAAGATGCAGGTCATCACAGAGACCGCCAGCCAGCAGGCCGTCACACGGCTTATCGACGCCTTCACACGTGCATTGAGTTGTCAGCGTGTCGAGCCAATCGGAATACGCTTGCTCGTCATCTGGGGACGGCAGGGCATCGGCGCATAACACGCCACTGGTGGCAACGGAAGGGGGGCTTGCTGGAGTATCCATATTAATCTTGGCTTGAGAGTTGAGCGGCTTCGGTGGGGCTTTCTCCCGCCCCTTCCGTCGCCACAGTTGGGACGTTCTGCCAAAGACAACGAGGCGCGATCATTCCTCGTTCCATCTTTGACAAATTGGAGGCGTCTATGCCAAGATGCCTAGCTGCCGCCCGAAGTGTCATGCCTCGAAAGATGCGCTCAGCCTTGAGCCTTTGGCCATAGGCGTGCCACCTGGAAACGCACTCAGGCATCATGCCAGCACCTTCGCACATGTCGCATTGCCCCAAGCTCCGCCCATGGAAGTCCAGAATGATCGTAAACCCTCGGCACTGAGGGCAGGCAGAACAATTAGATGGAGAAGGATCGCTCATAGTGTGCTGTGAGTGGTTGAGGATGTCGAGCTTCGCGCCCTCTCATCCATGCCGTTCGCCTCCAAGTCCTCGATCTTGCGCTTGGCCCTTTGGAGCCGCGTGTAGAGTTCACCAGCGCACCACCACTGCACTTGATCCGTCGTGGTCATGTCGATGATTGTGCCATCGTAGTCTTGGCCGTGGCTCTCGCCATCTGTGCCCGCGCGGAAGCTCATTTCTTCCTCGCCGTATTCGATTTTGACGATGTAGTCGCCCGTCTGGTCTAGGTGCCATTCAACGAGATCGACGCCATCGGTAATGCCGATAGTTTCGACTATCTCTTCCAGCCATTCGGGAGGACAACCCGGCTCTGCTGCCAACCTCTGGGGCTGGTCTTGGGTCATTGTTAGTGTGCTTGCTTCGGTCATGTTATTGGGCCTTTGTCGTGTTGCCCTGGTCGTGCCCCAGGGTTGGCAGAGATTGAGCGTTCAGCCGACGCACCACCTCTGCGGCGATGTCGGGCGTGAGTCCTGAGTATCCGTCACATTTGACAAGATTTGGTTTTAGCTCGCCCATTTCATTGTTCGGATCGTCATCGAGAATCACGAAGTTGATCTGATGGCGGCGACTGGCTGAGCTGAGCCATTGCTTAATTTCTTGACCGCGATTCGTCCCAACAATCGGAGTCATGCCGAAGAACTCCACATCTCGCTTTCCAAGTTCCTGTTGCAGCCTCATGCGTTGATCACGGCAGTGTGGATATCTCCATGTTGATGATAGCACCACCTCCGCGCCCGTCTGCTTCACGATGTCGGCGAATAGGTCGAGCCTCGTTCCGCAAAGTCCACGAAGGCCGAATGATGAGAGAACGCCGTCAATGTCCAAAAAGATCACCTTCCAGGCTGAACCATGTGCTGCTCCCAATTCGGAGGGCGGTGATGTCGTAGGTGTCATAGTTTCTCCTTTACGCCCTCCTCATGGGAGAGTGTTGCGGTCAAAACGGTATCTCATCGTCTTCCATCCCCTCCGCCATCGGCGCTGAATCGCCGCCAACGCCCGTCACCAGCACACCACCGGCAGGCCGCGCCGTGCGCTGGCCGCCTGTGGCAGCGTCATACTCGCGGGCATTGCCAAGAAACGGCAGATTCGGCGGCGTGGCGCTTTCGCGTTCCGCCTTCGTGGTGCTTTCCTTGATCCAGTGCGTGTTGCCAAACTCGTCTTTGCCATCCCGATTCGGCACCAGGTCGATGGACAACCCGAGCTTGCCAGATCGTTCCGCCCGGCGAATCCGCGAGTTTTTCAACGGGATCACCAGGCACTCGGTCGGTGCGCCGGTCTTGTCTTTCAGGGTCATCAAAACCGCGCCCTGAAGTTTCAGCGGGTCGAGGTAGGCGTTTAGTTTGTTAGGCATGGGTGTGTTATTAGTTATGAGTTATTGGTTAGTGGTTCTTGCTTATTAGATTTGAAGCACCAATGGCTTTGGTTTTGATGTCAAAACCAGCAGCAAGCATCTGCATAAATCTTTTGGTTTGCTTGCTACTTGATGGACGGCTTTGCTGAAGCTCCAAGATTCTCGCTTTGCCTAACTCTAGCAGCGAGCCTCCACCGAAATGCCGTAGCCACTCATCAACGAAAGCCCACGCTGCATAAATCTCTTTGGGTGGCACGCTGGCAAACTCCGCATTTAACGCCGCTGCAAAGGCACGAGCATCCACTTCGTTTTTGAAATACGAACGGCGGCGTTCGCCCGTAAAATAATCACTGACTCTCCATCGAATGTTATTATTTTTTGCCCATTGGTTTTCTGGCAAACGTGCAACTTTGGCAAACTTGCGTTCGCTGCGCTGTCTTCGCAGTTTAGTTTTCATGCAATTTGACTCAAAATGGTTGCCAGATCATGCCGGTTGATTTCACAAGGTTCCGTGAACACCACCTTGCCCTGCTTCACGATCCACGGCACCTGACGCGGGCTGGACATCTGCGCCGTTTTCTTCTCGCGCTCGCTTTCCAGCCAGGCGCGTTGCGCCTCCACGCTGCGCACTCCTCCGCTGTTGAACACCTGCTTGCATTGGTAGCGGGTCAGGTTTTTCACTGACACCTCCAGCACATCTACCTTGCCATCCTTAATGAGCACCACAGGAACAGCGCCATACAAAAGACGCTGCTGCTCGGAGTAGGGCAGGCGCTCAAGGTATTTCTGCGCCGCACACGGCAACGCAAACACCTGCGGCATCACCTGCTTGCGCCCAATCCTTTCAAATTGCGCCAAAACTTCCACTGTGATACACTCAGAGCCGCAAGAGTCCGCAATACTTTGCAGGCTCATGCCTCCGTGGTCGATGGCATTCACCACCATGTCGCCTGCCTTTTTCCAGTTGGCGATTCCATCAGTGATGCAACGCACCAAGTCATCGGATTTGAAGATTGTAAGTTCGTTTGCTTTCATAGCTTCGTTCTTGGTTCTTGGTTAATCCGGGAAATCTTCATCGAGACTGCTTTGCTTCGGACGGCCGCGTTTCTCGGTCGTCTCCTTCTTGGGGATCGCGTAGCTGCCGAACTGCCAGTCGCGCCAGTCGGTGGAGTTGAGCTTGGGCATGCGTGAGGAAAACCAGGTGCGCTCCGGCTCGAAGCGCACATGCAGCTCCGGCGTCGGGCCTCGCCGGTTTTTGCGCACATAAATCTTGGCGTCCTCCTCATAGTCCTCCCGCGCCCACCCGCCCTCGTCCGGCTGATACTTCTCGCCCGCGCTCCAGCAGTGCGGATTCCGCATCCGGCGAGGCTCCACCGCGTCCATCCAGCCTTTCTTTTTCTCCGCGCTCAGCGTGTGCCAGCCAAAGAAATAAGGATCGCGGTGCTGCATCCAAACGTGGTCTGCATACCATTCAATCGCCGCGCTGCCGCTCAGATCCGCCAGCACCGGCGGCTTGCCCGCGTTGCGGTCGGTTTCACGGTTGAGCTGCACCATGAGCAGCACCGTGAGCTTGTAGAACTTCTTCACAAATTGCAGCGTCTCCATCACCTCCACCAGCGCCTCGCGCTCGTCTTTCAGTCCGCGTTTGCTGACGGCTTTGATGAGGTGCAAATGATCGACCACGATCCAGCGGATGCCATGCTGCCGCTTCGCCACCTGCACCTGGCTGCGAATGTCGGCGGTGGAAATGGCTGATCCGTCACTGATGAGCAATGGACTGCCTTGCACCTGCCGTAGCTTCGTGCGCATGCCATCCTGATCGTCACGCGAAAACATGCCGGTGATGGCCTTGGATGTGTCGATGCCAGCGCCGCCCAAGATGATGCGGTCGTAAAGCTGCACCGCGCTCATTTCCGCGCTGAACACAAGTCCCGGCACTGCTCGCTCGACGGCAAGGTTGTGAATCAGCGTCGTTGCCATCGCGGTCTTGCCCTGTCCGGGGCGGCCGGCAATGACGACAATCTCGCCCTGCGCGTCATCGAGTCCATGCACGGTCTGATCGAGTTCCAGAATACCCGTCTCGATGCCCATGATCTTGCCACGATTGGCAATGGTCTGCTCCGTCCGCTCCAGCCAGTCCATCACGCCACGCTTCGCATGCACGGGGCCGGTTGAGTATTCGCCGGAGGCTTGCAAAGCCTGCACGCACTCAAACACGCGCCCCTCGGCACGGCCTACCACGGTCGTCACATCCTCGCTCGTGTCCTCGCTGCCATGTGCCAGGCACTCGTCAATACTCTCAGCGCATGCATGAATGGTCTGCCGAAGCGCCCACTTCTCGCGGATGATGCCGACATAGTGCGGGTAGTGCGCCGCGATCGGCACGAAGGTGTAAAGCTCCGTCACCTGCGCCGCGCCGCCCACCAGCTCCAGCTTGTCCTGGTCCCGCAGCCGATGCGTCAGCGCCACCGGCTCCACCGGCAGGTTTTTGTCCAGCATCTCCAGCATCACCTCGAACAACGTCCGGCTGCCGACATGGTAAAACGCCTCGACCGGCAGCTTCGCCCGCACCTCCGCAATGCGCTCCGGGTCCTGCATCAAGCACGACAACACCCCTTTTTCCGCCTCATCCGAAAACGGCAGCGCCCGGTTGATCCTCGCCAGCCGCTCCTCGGTGGAAACGAGCTTTTCTTTGTTCGGGAAATCGCTCATGCGGCCTCCTTTCCATGCTCCGCCAGCCACTTGCGCACCTGCGCCTTGTCACTCGCCACCATCTGCGCCCACGCGGGCACCGTCTCCTGCCACCCCTCGCCCCACAGCTCCACCATCGCCGCCTCGTAGCCTTCCGGGGGCGATTCGATCATGCGTGGCGGCGGGTCATTTCTCGACTCATACGCGGCCATGAATGCCTGCGATGGTGTGCGGCCTCGCAAATCGCCGCCGCGATCCTGCTCCTTGGCAAGCCAGTTGGTGACAAACTTCCTCCAGTTCGACTTTTTAGCCTTCGCCTTGTTCGCCTTCAGCCATTGCTCCATCGCCAGCATTTGCCTGCGGATATCACAGGCCGGGTAAGCCTCGGCCAGTTCACTCATCAGCGTATCCGTAAAGCCACGCCAGCCCGTTTCAGCCGCCCATGCCAAACCTTCATCCGCCGCGCCCCCTTTCTTTTTTTTCTGGGGATCGGATGCGAGGTCAATGGCGGAAGCCTCGGCGCTCGGCGGCGGCTCGGCACCGTCAGGTGCGAGCAAGAAACTGGTTGATGGTTGTTGGTTGCTGGTTGCTGGAACGCGCACGCGAGGCATACCGTTCGCATCTGCGTTCGCATTGCGGACGCTATGCGTTTGTAATGCATCCGCATTGCGTTCGCATTGCCAGCGCATGTCTGCCGCTTTGCTCGCCTTGCTCTTCTTGTCCTGGTATTCTCCGATCTCTTCCATCACGCGCTTTTGCGTCCAGCCTTGAGATTCAAGGACAAAGAACTCGTCGCGCACGGCCATGACGGCCTTTTGCTCCGCTTTTTCAAACGCGCCGCACAACCGGAACAGCACCTTTTCATCCACTGGCAGCGGCTTTTCCGAAGCATAGCACCAGTCCAGCATGAGCGTGTAGGCTCCATGCTCCAGAATGGACAAGTGGCGCGTGTCCTTCGCGTAATCGCCGATGTGTCGCCAGTATTTATGCATGGGATTTCTGGGCCGGGGTGAAGTGTTTCGTGAACCAGTTCAGCGGGGAAACCTTGTTGCGGTGGCCCTCCTTGGCGGCCTCAAGCTGGTAGTCGATGCTGTCGCGGGTCAGGTTCGTGATCCGGGCCGTGCCGTGCTCCTTGCTCACCCAGACCTGCCCCACCATCGGCACCGCCTTGGCCGTGCGCGGCAGCCCGTGCTTGCCCGCCGACACCCAGCCCTCACGCGGGCGGACCACAAACGCCCGGCCCTGGTGCATCACGATCCGCGCCTTGTGACCGTTTTTTGTCTGGACCGAAAGCGCCTTGGCCGCCAGCCCTTGTTCCTCGCTGCGAATGTGCCGCATCTCGTGCGTAACCAGATAAGGACCGGCAATGACACGCTCGGCTGGCAGCAGCTTTTCGACAGCCAGCACATACTCATGGCCGCCGCCATGTTTTTTCGCGGCAGGTTTTTGGGGTCGAGAAGGGGAGGTTTTCACAGGTCGGAGTCAGCTTTGAGTTGTTGCGCTTCGTGCATGGCTTCGCGGATGCTTTGATCCACCAGCCGTGAGGCGGCTTTGCGGGTGGCCCGCAGCAGCGTCTCGTAGGCTTTGCTGGCGTCGCCCTTGAAGGTGACTTTGCCCGCAATGTCGATTTCGATGGTTGCCACCGGCCACGGCTCCATAGCGCCCGTCGTGGAGTTAGCCCGCCACTTCACCACCTGGACGGCGGAAGCGAGCGGCATGGGTTTAGATTCGAGTTCGTTCATAGGTTGAGAGAAAGTGTCAAAGGAGGAAGCCGTGCCGCGCCTGCATCCGTGCGGCCTGCCTGCGCATGGTTTCCTCGCAGGCGGTGATGATGTTCGCGCAGGCCAGCAGCCGGCATTTCGCCACCGCCTTTTCCATCGCCAGCGCCAGGCGGTCGAGTTCGCAAACTTCAGGATCACGCAGCAAGTCATCAATCACTCGGATCTGCTCGCTCAGCGCGTCCATCTCGCGCTGGCAATGCAGCAGCTCTTGCACCGGCCGCTCACGCACCGCCGCCGTCGCAGGTGCCGTCTGCCAAAGCTCGAGATTCGCCGCGCTCATGCCGCGCCCCCCTTCTTTTTTTCCGGCCATCCACACGGGCGCTCTTGGCAGTCGATGGGAGACGCGATGAGACACTGCGGACACCGCGATGCGGACACAGCCGCCGCCGCCGCTGGCGTGTCGGCCCGCCCCTCTTTTTTTGCGACCATCCCGGCAGGGTAGGGGCATCCCACTTCAAGGCAGTCAATGCAGTGACTCAAAAGGCACTGCGGGCATCGCATGGCGTGCATAGGCTGGGGCAATGTGAAAATTTTCTTTGGCTGCCGATGTATTGAGAGCACGCGCTCGCGCCGCGCCCGCGACCCCCTCCCCCCCTCCTGAAATTCAGCCAGGCCACCGAGCAGATCGGCACCACCTGCCACCGCTGAACAGCTAGCCAACCGTCTAGCAGAGCCGTGTCCAGCAATTTCCCCCAGTGATACGATGAGTAAACAACAGATTACAAATCTAGTCTCGCCGGATTCCGCCCCATTTCCACCCTCATGCGCCTCACCGATCCCAGCCGCGCCCAGGCCAGCCGCCGACAATGCAAATTCTCCCGCCGCCGCTGAATCCATTCCCTGGCTGGCTGCGGCAGCATGAGTAATGCGCCCGCAAACTGCTCCACAGGAAGCACGCAGGACACCACCGGCCAGCATTGGAGAGTCAGTCATCTTGCCCCTCCTTCACAAAAAAAGAAACGGCGGGCCGACACGCCAGGCGCTCATCGAGCAAATCCAGATCCCGCACACGCACGCGCACCAGTCGGCCCAGCTTGCGCACGGGAAGCACAGGCTTGCCATCGGCGCACCGCTGGCGCGTCCAGCCATAGACAGTCTGGAGCGGCACGCGGAACGCCTCAGCGACCTCTGCCACCGTGCATAGCGGCTCAGGCCCAGCCGGGCGGCCGCGTCTGCGTAGAGCTGTCAGTTCATCACTCATCGGTTCGTCAAAAAAGAAAAGGGCCGCCGCACACAGCAGCAGGCCCGGCCACGTCATCGCGCCGCCTCGGTCCAGCGCTCAACGATACGGCGGCCCTTGCGATCACGGGACACACGCCGCACCTGCACGCAGCCGCACGCATTGTTCCCCGTGCCGCCCTCAACCAACGCGGCACGGGGAACCCTCACGGCCTCGCCTGCGCTCCTGGACAGCAGGCGGGAAATCCTCAAACCTTCGGCAGACATGCTCATGGCCGGTCCTCCTTCGTGCGCAAATTCGACAGCTCGAAATCATCGGCGCGATAATCTCGCGGCGGCAGGATCACATTCCACGCAGCCAGCCCGCAGACAGCCAGGGCAAAAAACAAAGCGAGCGCGATCACTGCGGGTTCGCAGCGTCACCACCACGGCCCTCCACTTGCAACTTCTTACGAGATTCGAGCAGGTCGCGGATAGCAAAAACAACCAAATCCTCAACAGGACGGTTTTCTGCCTCTGACATCGACAACAAAGCACCTACTTCACGTGGCGCCAAACACTCGGTCAAGGATAAGGGAATCAAGGCTTGCATAGTTATACGCTCAAAATCATGGCTATTTTGAGCTAAAGGCAGAAACAAGCAACTAAAATTTGCATAACGCGCAAAAATGCGGCATTTTCAATGCATGAACGGCCCACAACTCATCGCCTGGCGCAAAGCCCACGACCTCACGTTGACTGAGGTTGCCGCATTGCTTGGCGATGTTCACCACACGTCAATATCTCGCTGGGAGCGAAGCCCGGAACAAATTCCCCAATGGGCCACGGAAAAGTTGCTGGGTCGCACAAAAATCACGCTAGCAATCGACGAATTGCAACAGCTCCTTGATTTGTCTCGTGCTGAAAATGTGCCTGCGCAGCAGCTTATTGCCACGGCGATACGGGATTACATCGAGGCGCACGCGGTGCGACAAAATCAGCCCGACGCCAGCACCATCAGCCTCAACGAAACCCCGGCGACCCACAAAACCGACGCCAGCCCATGACCACCCACCCGCTGCACCCGATCCGCCAGATCGTGCAAGGGGCCGAACGATCAGCGTCAGGCGACGGCTGCCGGGGAATAGGCACCGCAAACACTGACGACTATGGCAAAGAAGAAAACAATGAAACGGGCAACGGCGGCAGCCGTTGAGGGTGCAGCGGATGGTTCGGCTTTGGCGATTTTCGCTGTGAGCCTCCGCAAAATGGCAAACTTCTACTCGACGCAATACAGATGGCTCTCTGCGATGCTGCTGGCGCTGCCGAGTATGCGGCCCAAGGCAAGCAATGGGTGAAGCCCGGCGTGTGGAAGAAGCCGAACGTTGGAGCTGTGGCGACGGCGAACGGAGGGCGTGGAATGGAGGACAGGGGTGAATGAGCCGTTGCCACCAGCACTTGGTTAGAGCCGCAACCAGCGACCCCGAAAAATAATTCGTGACGTGTGAAATAATTGTTGACGTAGGAAATAGAGAGGCGATAATGACTCATGCTCAAGACGAGCAAGACACAAACTCAACTCACAAAAATATGAACAAACTCCGCATCTCCAAAATCTTCATCTCCGGCGCAGCAATGGCAGAAGTCAGCCACTCAGAAGGCAGCGACCGCGTTCAGCTCAACCCCGAATATCACTTCGTGGACGGCGATCAAGGCACCGATGAAAAATGCCTTTCCGCCGACGGTGCCGACTACTTGGAAGCCGAACTCAAGCGCCTGAACAATTGCGAGGAGGTCAACTGGGCATGAGCCGCAAAAAGCCACAACTCACCAAGGCCGGAGAGCCCCGCAAACGGGCTCCCGGCGCTGGGCGTCCGGCGCTGGGCAAGATCAAACTCACAGTGCATATCCTCCCAGAAACGCGGGCCGCTCTGGGAGACAAACCCGGCGCAGTCCTAGACGCGCATTTTGGCGGCTCTAACGCACAAGCTCACCCATGACTGCCGCTCAACAGACTATCGAATTGCCGGAAAGCGATGCGCGGCAGGCATTGGGTGCAGCGCATTGTTCGCCATTTGTGGCTGCGCTGTTCGTGCAACCTGACGGATGCTACTCCGACCTGGCATGGGTGGACGCATGGCCGGAAAGCCGCGATGCCAGACTATACAACGGCCCGCTGCCGGTCGTGGCTCACCCGCCGTGCCAGCGATACGGCAACCTCGGAGTGGCAAACTACGCTCGATGGGGCGGCGAGCATAACCGCCCGATGAACGACGGCGGATGCTTCGCGGCGGCACTCGCTGCAGTGAACTGCTGGGGTGGAGTGCTGGAACATCCGGCAAATACGCGAGCATGGCTCGCCTACAATCTCAACGCGCCGGAACGCGGCAAGTGGACGCGAAGCGGGATTGGTTGGGTGTGCGAAGTCTGGCAATCGGCATACGGCCATCGAGCGACAAAGCGGACATGGCTCTACTGGCGCGGCGAAGGACAGCCGGAGGAAATGGACTGGTCGAAACCTGTCGGCACTCACCAAATCGGATTTCAAGACCAACGCGGCAAAGACCGCAACAAACCAACGCTGTCACCCCGCGAGGCCAACGCTACCCCGATTCGCTTTCGGGACGCGCTGCTGCGCTTGGCGTGTATGGCGAACGCATAGCTCATGGATGCCGCACCTCCAGCCTTCGACCTTGCGCATGATGCCCCTGCGGCATTCCATGCAGCGTCTGGTTGTGGCGGGTTGCATTGGGCGCAGATCATGGCACGCGATGAGAAGCGGAAACTGATGGTCATGCCGTCCAATAACTCCAGCGCCATCGTCCACTATTGGGCAGGCCGCTACGATGGCCGCATCGGCTGGCTCGTCGGGCCGTCCGCGATGAAGAAGACGAAGCTCCGGCCATGGATGCCGTTCGCACTCGACAATGACGCCTTCGCGAGCTGGACAACAGGCAGACCGTGGGACGAAGCAGCATGGCTGGCAATGCTCGGCAACGTGAGAGCCCAGGGACTGACACCTAAATGGGTGCTCGTGCCCGATGTCGTGGCAGACCGCGAGGCCACGCTGGCAAAGTGGGAGCAATATGCACCCGTCGCAGCTCGCTACGGGTGGCCGCTGGCAATCGCCGTGCAAGATGGGATGACGCCCGCAGACATCCCCGCGAATGCCGAAGTGATCTTCATAGGAGGCACCACGGAATGGAAATGGCGCTCGCTGCCAATGTGGGCGCGGACAGGTGCCCGCGTGCATGTGGGGCGAGTGAATGAAGTCGAAAGGCTCCACATCTGCGAACGATGGAGAGTCGAATCGGTGGACGGCACCGGATGGATGCAAGGCACCGAAAATGGCAGACAAGCAAAGGCGCTCGGCCACTGGCTCGAAGGCAAGGCGCTACCACCCCGCGAGCTAGGGCTCGCAGCATGAGCCACAACAAGAACTATCCAGACAACATTTCCGGTTAGCACCCGCAAAACCGGAAACATTCCAGAAAATCAAAAGCCGCAGGACCAGTCCTGCGGCTTTTCTCTGTCTTACTATCTCTCTGTCTCCTTGTCTCCATATCTCCCTGTCTCCATATCTCCCTGTCCGATTACTTCCCATCTCCACTCACGCCACCCGCAGGCCCACCGCAGGCACCACGCGATCCTCGCGGCTATACCGTCCCGCCATCGCCTCGCTCGTATGGCCCAGGCCCGCCGCCGCCGCTGCCTTGCCACCAAAACGACGGAGAAGCTGCCCCTTGCGATGCCTCAGCAAATACGCCGCCTGCGTGCCCGACACGCCACAGACGCGCAGAAACGCATTCAGCCGCGCATGAAGCTGGCGGCCCTCCGTCTCATGCCTGGCACCGATCAGGCTGCCCGCCGTCTGCACCGCCAGCGCCACCGCCACCACCTCCGCCGAGATGGGCGTCAGGATCTCCGCCCCATGCTTCGCCGCCGCCACCCGCAGCAGCCCGCCAAACTCGCACAGATCCGCTTCCTCGACGCGCCACTCCGCCGCCATGCGTGACCTCCACTCCGCCGCCTCCGCCGTCGTCAGCGCCCGCAGATCACCCGGCACCAGCCGCCGCACCGACACTGGGCGGATGCCCGTCTCCTCACATAGCTGCTCAAACAACCATACCCGCGCATCCTCCGCCCGCAGCACCGGCAGCGCCGCATCAATCCGCGCCATCACACCCGCCTCGATTTCTTTGTGCCCCTTCGGCGCAGGCAAAGCCAGACGGCAGCCCAGAAACTCCGCCAGCGGCGGCACGTTCAGCCCCCGCAGGATCTTCGTCCGCGCCTTCTCGCCAAAAATGGAATTGATGCTCGTCATGTAAGTGTTCACCGTCGTGTTCCATGCCGCCTCGGTGCGATCGTCCAGCGCAGGCAGCTTGCCCGCACGCTTCAGCTCACGCAGCATCGCCCAACCATTGGCCGGCATGTTCCGGCCAGCACCCAGCCCCAGCCAGCCGCGGCGGCCAGCCTCCTGGCGCAGCTCGGCCCAGTCCAGCTTCAGGTCCGCCGTCAAATCCTCCCACCTCACACATGAAATGTCCTTCCCCGTCGTCTGCTCAAACACCGCCGCCAGAAAGTTCAACCGTTGCACCCGGTCCTCCGGCCCGCGCTCCCGATACACCGCCAGCACCTCCGCAGGTGACGTGAACTGCTTCGGCGTTAAAAGCTCCGTCAGCCGGTCCATCTCGCCGCGTTGCAGCATCGCCGTGTGCGTCTTCAGAAACAACTCCGCCCACTTCCGCACCACCACCTGGCACCCGCAATTCGGCCGCGTCTCCACCGGATTCCCCACCTCCGCCAAGCACTTATCACAAATAGGGTAGGGGTGCTTCGATCTCGTCAGCGGCTTGCCCGTCCCGACAAAGAACCGCACGACCCACTTCCACTCAAACTGAGGCAGCCCCTCCGCCCGCGCCTTTGGCTGCCGATAAATCGAGTATGATCCCAGAGCCGTTTTCATCGTGCCGCCCTCCCTTTGCTCCAATGGCGTGCCATCGGCACCAGATACACCTCGCGCAACTTCTCGCGCAGCGCACTAGCCTGCTCCATATCCCGCTGCAAACCCGCCCGCATCTCAGGCGACCAATGCGAGTCCTTCAGCCAGACAGCGTTGCGTGTTTCCAATTCCAGCAGAGCCGTTTTAATAACGCCATGCTCCTGCGGAGTCAATTCATCGGGGAGTTTCATTGAATGGTGGGGCAGGTGGTTTGATCCTGCTAGACGAACTGCTAGACGAGCCGCCGCCATAAATCAACATAAATGAAAATAATTAAAATCAGCTTTTGACACACCTCTGGACCACAACTCACCCCTCAAACCCTTGTAAATCAGCCCTTCCAGCCCGTTTCAGGCCATAAACCACCCCTTTTGGAGTGGTTGCCTCACAAGGATTCGAACCTTGAATAACAGATTCAGAATGCGTTGCGCGGAATCGTGCATGCCTTGTAAAACAAGGACTCCAGCGCAAAAGTCACGGTGCTAGACGTTCAGCTAGATACATTTCACTTGCTCATGCTCTGCATCGCCACCCGATACAGTTCCCCGTTCGTCTCGTGAACCTCGATCCAGGTCGAGACAATGATGACGCCATTCGGCGTGTTCATGGGCACGGCTTGCAGCATCCAGGTTTTGCCGGTGGCGGTGTCGATGCGGAAGGTGGCGGGCCGGTCCTCGGCTTTCGTCAGGCCGTGCACCGTGCCGGCCACGCACTGGTAGCGCATCACCTGCGCCGCGTCGGGACTCGGGGGCGTGTTGGCATGCAGCGCCAGCGCCGTCAGCACCAGCAGGGAAAGGGTGAAGCGTTTCATGGCCTCCACCCTACCATGCTTGTCAACTCACCGCACCACCCGCGCTAGCGCCTGGCGCTTGATGCTCGCAGCCCGTTGCTCGATCACTTTGGCGGCCTGCTTCACGGGCATTTGCAGCAGTGCGCTGCCTTCGGTGGCCAGCCATTGCTTGTAGGCGGTGCCCACGGCCTTCTCGTATTGCCACACCTTCTCGCGGCCCAGCGTTTCCAGCGGCACTTTCACGCCGTTCTGCACCACCAGCACGGCATCGCTCGGCTGCGGCAGGTTGAGGCCACGGCCCAGCAGAGCGCCCAGCACGCGGCTGGCCTCGCTGCTTTCCACGCTCGTGATCGTCCGGCTCCAAGGGGCGCGTTGCAGTTTCACTTCCTCGCCCAGCAGGTTGAGCTGCGGGCGGCCGTCATTCACAAAGCGGCGGGCAATCGGCGTGCTGCGTTGCAGTTCTTCGAGCCAGCCCTCGGCCTTGAAATTGCGCGGGTCTTGCCAGATCTCGGCGTCCTTCAGCGCCGTGGGCACGAAGCCACCGGCAAAGTTCGTCGCCGTCTTCACCACGTCGTCAATGATGCCCGTGCTCGGATCACCGGCAAAGCGCGTGCCCCCGAACAGCTCCACCAAATTCCGCATCGCGGACACGTTCTTGATTTGCAGCATGCCCGTGCCCAGAGCGCGGCCCAGATGGCCCGCCGTGCCGTGCTGGGCAAACTGCGCAGGCTTGTGGCGTTTCTCGTCCAGCATGCCGCCCACCACCGCGAAAAGGCCCATCGTCGGCCATTGCTTATAAGACACCCGGCGCACCGTGTCGCCGTCGCGCTTCCACATCGTCATGAGCTCCAGCCCGGCGCTCATGCGCTCCTTCACCTGCTGCGGTGTCAGCCCGCTCCAGTCGCCCTCGATCTGCCAGCCCTCGTCATCGTCGTCACTGTTCAGGAACAGCGCCGCCAGCGTGCTGCCCAGCATCAGGCCGATCACGTTCTTCCCGAGCAGCAGCTCGCGCTGCATCGGTCCCGCATCGCGGCCATACACCGCGCCCTTGAAAGTCTTGTCAAGCAGCGCCGTGCCCGGCACATAGCGCGTCAGCTCCGCGCCAAAGTTAAAGCCGAAGCGCATGAACCGCGTGCCCGTCAGCCCGTGCAAACTGCCCGCCATCAGGCCAGCGGCGGCCCGTGTCCATTGGCTCGCCTGCATGTCCTGCGCATAGTCCTCCATGCCACGCTGCACCGTGCCCAGCCCGGCCTTCATCGCCGCGTAGATGGTGCCGAAGATGCCCGTCGGATCATTCTGGAAGGCGGCCATGTCGCCGATCTCGTTTGCCTCCAGCCGCTCCGGCTCGCGCATGGCTCCGTAGAGCAGTTCACGCACGCGCACGCTCACCGTCGCCTTGTCCGCCGCCGTCACCGGCTCGGCGCCGCCCGTCACCTCGCGCAGAGCTTGCGCCCGTGCATTGGCCCGGTCCGTCTCGCTGAACGTCGTCCGTCCGTAAAACTCAGGATGCAGCGCCCGTGCCACCGCCATCGCTCCCGCCGTCGTCGCCGTGTTGTTCACATGGTCGGCGGCGGCCATCAGGCGGCCCGTCCAGATCATCACGGGAGCCATGAAGTATTTCTGCCAGGTGTTCCCGTTCTGCCACAGGCTCTCGCCCAGCGGCACCGGGCGGAATCCGCTCTCGCCTTGCAGCGCCTTGTTCAGATCCGTGCCGAATCGTTTCAGCACGGAGTAATCGCCTTTCGCCAGGATTTGCAGGCTCTCGCGCATGCCGTCCAGCAGCCCGCGCCACCACGCCGCATGTGCCGCCACCGCCTCCTTGCCACGGCCGCGTGCCAGCAGCCCGGCCGCTTGCAGCAAATTCGTGCCCATGCCGTTGGTGAAAGCCATCCAGGTGTCCCACTGCGTCCGCGTGCCGCTCAGCACCGCCGCCGTCCAGTAGCTATTCACCAGCTCCGCCAGCGTGCTGCCGGTCGCGGATTGCATCGCGTTCAGCAGCTCGCCCAGCTTGCGATTCCGCAGCACGCCTTCCGGTTGCGCATAAGCTGCCTCCGCCATGCCGCGCAGGCGGGCCGCCGTGGTCGAGTCGATCACCTTCAGGCCATACTGCGGCGCGATCACCTCGCGGAACATCGCCGAGTTGAACATGCCCAGGTTCACCAGCCGCAGCAGCTTTGGCATTGCGTTCGTCACCTTCAGCCGGTCGCCCGCGTCCTTCTCGCCCAGGATGCCCGCCTTGCGCAGCTCCCGCTTGAAAACCTCGCGCCGCTCACGCTGCCATGCCTTGTCGAGTTCGTTCGTCAGGTCCAGCCGTTCCTGCGCCGTCAGCCCTTGCAGCCGCTCGTCCTGCATGAGCCGCTGGTAAATGGCAAGCTGCCGCTGCTTCTGCGTGCTCGGCAGATCGGTGAATATTTCCGTCCAGTCCATGCCCGGATACATCTTCCGGCGCAGGTTGTTCAGCATTTTGGCAAGTTGAGGCGAGCGAACTTTCAGCGCATCTGAGCGTTTTGATTCGCGGATTCCAGCCACATGACCGTCCGCGCCTTTAAGCCGCGCCACGCCTGTTTCAATCATCACCGCCGCCAGTCGGCGCGGATCACGCGGCATACGCCCCGTCAAGCGTTCCCAGGCTTGTTTCAGCCAGGTGACAAATCGCTGCCACAAACTTGGATTTTTGGCCTCCACGATCTGGCGAACCGCATCCAGAGCGCGGACGCTGCTTTCCTCATTACGATCCACCGCGTCATACAACACGGCGGTGATGTTTTCGATCTGCGCCCTTTCATTGACATCAAGACTATTCCAAAGCGTGTCAAAATATTGACGCATGGCCGGGTCTTGAAACAAAAGGTGCCCAATTTCATGTTCGATTTTACCAGCCACTTGTGACGCCTCCAAAGCAGCCGCATTCAACTCAAGCACACTGCCATTCATGCGGGCATCCCAGTCGGCTCGCTCTTGATGCACGATTTTCACGCGGGCTGGCAAAGTGCCGCCAAAGTAAGTCTTGGCCGCCTGAGTCACGGCATTCGTAGCAGCGCGGGCGACTGTCGCATCGACGGGCGGGGCAAGGTCCAGTGTTCCCTGAACTGCCTGCGCTATTTGGCTGCTCGCCTCGGTTCCAGACTGGCCTAAAATTGCATTCAGCCTTTCCACCACCCCATCCGCGCCACCCTTAAAACGGTTTTTCACGACCGCCTCCGCCCGGTCGATGAGCGTCTTCTTCGCGCCCATGATCGGCATGATGAGCGCCAGCCGGTCATTCGCCGCGCCGACTTGTTGCAGCGCCGTGCCCGCACGACGGTTGATGATGTCTTGATGCGCGGTGAAAGCGCGATCCAGCAGCGCCGAGGCTTGCAGGCGCTCGATCTCGTTCGTTCTCGTCGCCGCCGCCGCCAGCCGTTGCAGCGTGCGCTCGGTCAGCGCGGGCAGGTGATCGCTGCGCAGTCCTGCCGGGGGCAGTCCCGTTTCGATCTGCCGCACCGCCGTTTCATTGTCCACGCCAGCCAGCCATTGCTCGGCTTCTGCCAGCATGCCCGCATTGGTTTGCGCCTCATACATCCGCTGCTCCTGCTCCGACAAAGCCATGCGGCTGCGGTTCTCGAGCATCGGCGGCCCTTCGGCCGGATTCAGCAGCGCCGCCTCATTCGTCATTCGTCCTTCGCCATTCGTCATTCCGCCCACAGGGGCGGTCTGCCACCCCTCCACCGGCTGGCCGTTCTCCTCGGTGATGCGGATGTGCTTCTCGTCAAACACCACAAAGTTCCGCGAGCCGTCGCCCTTCGCACGGCTGCCGCCGTCGAGGTATTTGATGCCGGGGATGCCTAGGGAGGAAAATAATTGCGATGCTGCCTCCATTGAAACATCACCGCGCCTGCCTGCGTGCGAGGCAAAATTATAAACACTCGATGCAGCCCCTCCTTCCATTTCGACACGTTGCGCAAAATCTTTAATGATTTGGGGAGCATTACTCAGCGCCGCCCTCACCTTCTCACTCTGCTCGGCCAGCGGCTTGTCCCAGTCCAGAAACTCGTCCTCGTCCGGCAGCAGTTCCACGGTGTAGAGGTTCGGCTCTTCCACCCCCAGAAAGGCTTTACTTTCTGGGGAAAGTCCACGCAAGCGAATGTCAACGCCTGCCTCCTTGTAGGACTCAGCCACACTTTTACTCTCCGCAAAATACAGCCCCCAGCCATACGCCTGCGCACCTTCGCCCGTGCCGATCTTGCTGGTGCTGAACCTGTCCACCTTGTGCGGTGTGCCGTGGTAGGCTTTCACGGCCAGCAGGGCGGCGGCGCGGATGGTCACCGGCCCCGGTCCTTGGGTCATCACGGCATTGCCGATGCGGGCCTGCACGCTCAGGCGGCCGTTCTCCATCAGCCTCAACGTCGCGGAGAAACTGGCCTCCAGCACGCTGCCGGGTTCCACCTTCTTGCCGGTCACGAGCTCGCCGAGCACGCGGAAAATTTCATCGAGCACGCTGCGGATGCGCTGGGTGAGGGACTTCGGCGCGGAGTCGGCGGGGATGCCGGCCAGCGCGGTCTGGAAATCGGCCCGGGTGAACAGCGCCGCAATGAACTCGTCCGTGTTGCTCAGCTCGTAGTCAAACTGGCGGCCCTGCTCCTGCGCGGAGAGCGCGGCCAGTGCACGTTTGCGCAGGGCTTCGAGATCGGCGATAGCCCCCTTCTGCGTCGCGTTCTTTGGACTGCGCAGGGCGCGATACGTCGCATGATGCAGCAGCTCATGCACCAGGCTTTGCACGATGTCCGTGTCACCCCGGCCCGTCACGCGGGTGTTCAGGCTGATCTCACCGCGCCCGTCGTTGTAGGGTTGATACTTCCCGGCAAAGTTCAGCCGCGCATCGGCTTCGACTTTCAGCAGCAGGTTGTCCAGATTCACCCGCGTGAGCAGGTCCGCCATCGCCCGCATCGTCGCCGGATAACTGCCATCCTTGGCGATCTTCCCCAGCGCCGTCCGCATCTTCGCCGCCGCCCAGATCCTCGTGCCCGGCTTCACCGGCAGCCCCAGCGCCGAGAGCTTGGATTCGTTCGCCGCCTGCGCGGCTTTGAGTTCGGCGGGGGAGGCGAGCGTGCCACCTTCAGCACGCGAGGATTCAGGGTTGACAGGGGCAGGGGATTCGTCAGCATTGATACCGGCCACGTTGCCACCGAACGCAGAAGCCTCTGCCGACTCTTGCTTCTGGAAGCCGCCTTGGGAAACCTTGGCGGCTTCATCGTTAAAAAGCTGATGCAAACGAAAGGCTGTTGCACCAGTCAAACCGTCCCAGCGCCCCTGATAAGGAGGCATTTGGCCCCGCCGACTTGAATCATGAAACGACAACTGCCCAGCAGGCGTGTCGATATAAATCACATCTCTTTCTGCTCCTGAAATTGGATTTTCATGTATTCCATAGGGCCACTGGTTTGCCTGCGCCAGTCCCAACAGATCATCAATCATTTTCTCTTTAGCCAAAGAAGCAGCAAATAAAGGCTGCATCATATATCCAGTGGATGCAGGCCAGACAAACCCAACAAACTCGGCATAAGCAGTTCTATCGTTTGTCAATGTTCGAGTAATTACTGAATTTTTCCACCGAGTTTGTGGACTTTCAGACATCACTGCCGCGCGAAAACCACCGTCTGCATTATAACTGCTAACATCAAACAAAGGCTTTCCATCTGATCTTGTTGGCGGTTCAAAATCAAGCGTTGTCTTGTCTGCAAAATACGCTCTCAAGGCGTCGCGGCCTGGCAATTTTGCCACACGGATCGCCCGGTTTTGAAAACGTGGCCGTTGCCACAATTCACTTGGAGGATCATATCGTGAGGCATCGCTCCGCATGACGCCGATCTTATCGGCCAATAATTTACCCACCATCTCCGCCTCAGAAAGACCGCCCGGCGAAGGCTCTGCATTTTGGGCGGCCCCAGATTGGGATGCCATGACGGCACCGCTGCCACGCTCGGCCGGATTCCGCAAGCCATTCGTCCTTCGTCCTTCCTCATTCGTCATTCCTTGCGGCGACGGCACCGCCATATTCACACTCGGCACCCCGCTGGCATTCCGCACCACAAACTCACCCGCCGCTTGCAAGCCTGCGGGGGAATCAAACGGCTCCAGCAGCACCTCGCCGCGCTGGTCCGCCGCCTGCACATCGGCGAGAAACTGCGGCACCGTCAGCGCCGCGTTCTGCGCCTTCGCCTGCTCATAGACGCGGGAGATCGGCACCATCGCGCTGCTGCTGCCGCGGGCGGCTTGGGCGTAGGCAGACGAGAGTGAAGAGTTAGTGGTGATGGGTTCTGGGTTCCTGGTGCCTCGCGCTGCATTGCGGCCAAGAGTGGCCGCGCTCCCTTCGAGCTGCTGCGCCAGCCCGCCCGTGAAGTTCCGGCTCGGCAGCATAAGAGGCGCAGGAGACTCGGAGACTGGGAGAGACGGAGACGGGGAGACTTGGGAAGCGTCGGACAGTTCTTGTCCTACCCCCTGCGCATCCGGCACGGTTGCGCCCGCCCCGGCACCTGCGTCCGCAGTCGGGGGCGGCACTGGCATTTCCATCCTTCGCGTTGCTTCGGAGGATGCATCAGTGCCCGTTTGCACATTGGAGCCAGTGATGGTTTGCGCGGGTCCGTTGTCCGGCTGCGTTACCGCGTCCGGCACATTCGTCAAAATCGCCTGCCGCCCTGTCTGATTGTCTCCTTGTCTGATTGTCTCAGTGTCTCCCCCTCTCCCCCTCTCCAAGTCTTGCACGTCCTGCGCCGTCAGCGCCCCCGTGTCCTCCTCCAGCCCCGGCACCAGCGGCGCGACATCCACCGTCCCGGCCCTGCGGGCGATGCCGCCCAGCGGGGAAGGGGAAGGAGCGCCAGCGGCGGGAGTCGAACCCGCACCGCCAAACGCATCCGGCACCGTTTGATTGGCCGGGGGCGTGGCGGTCCTGTCAGTTACGCTGGCAGAAGGGGATTGCAGTCGGTTCAGCACGGTGCCGGCCACAGCAGACGGGGCGCTGACAGCAGCCTGCCCCACGCCACCCATTGCCCCGGCTTCAAGAATTTGTGAGGTGCTGGCGTTTGGATTGCTCAGCATTTCGGTGCCTGCCTCCTGGCCGAACTCGCGGGCCGCGTCATCGAGTCCACGCCGCAGCAAGCCTTGACCTTGAGCGCCTGCGGTCGCCGCTTTCAAGATCCGCACACTGCGCAGCGCGGGCAGCGCGGCGGTGGCGAGATCCAGCGGGCTGGTCTGCATGTCCGCGCTGCGAGTCATCATTTCCTGCGCCAGCGAATCCTTCGGCGCGGCGGCCACGGTTGCCGTGAACTCAGGCGCCTCGGCCGCGAAACGGCGCAGGCGTGTCGTGCGCTGGCTGTCTGTCTCGGTGACGCGGGCCTTGAACGCCTCCCAGCTTGTCGGGTCACGGGTGACGAGATAATCCGCCAGCAGCGCACGCGGTCCGGGCACGCCTGGCGTGTCGCTGTCGAGAAACGCAGGATTGCGGTCGCTTTGCAGCCATTCGGTGATTTTCTGCGGGTCTGGTTTGCCGCCGTGATCCGCAGCCACGGCACGAGTGGCGATGCCACGGGTGAGCGCGTCCACCCACGGCTTCGTTTCCGCATCGGGCGCGTCATCCCCGCTCAACCAGCGTTCCAGTCCTGGCGGATGCGCCCCGGCATCCAGGTCACGGCGCAGCGCGTCGATTGTTTGATCTCGGGCGGCTTGCGCGTCTGGCAGAACTTTGTCCGCCAGCATGCCGAACACGCCGGTTTGCGGCAGCATGAGGCTGATCGGCGAACGCTTGAGACGTTGAGCGGCAGCGTCCGCCGTGTCCACCAGTCCGCGTTCCAGCCGGGTGCCGCTGCCGCTGTTCGTCGCGCCCACGGCATCGCTCAGCGCCAGCATCCCGGCAGCCGGAGCAGCAGGGATGCTTTTCAGAACTTCGCCCGCGCTGCGTTGCACAAAATCCACGCCACGCTGAACCATGCCGCCCTGCGCCCGATTCCACAACTCGCCGACAAGCTGCCGGTGCGTGTCCGGGTCGGCTTCCGTGCGGGCCTTGGTCGCCACCTCACGAATGAACTCGGGGCGCTTGGTTTCATCCTGCCACTGCGGCAGACTGGTGAGGAAACCCACATCGGCTTCGAGCTGGTCGGGAGTGTAGGACATGGGAAATCAAAGGCCAAAGCTGGAAAGGAAGGAGCTGGCAGGTTTGGGCAGGTTCTTCGCCTGCGGCTTCACCGCCGCAGGCGCAGGCGTGGTGCCCACGGGCTGCTTGCGGGTGATGGTCTGCGTGCCGTCGTCGTTGATCCGCACGGTTTCCATCGGGGCCGCGATGCGGCGCAGGTAGGGCAGGCCGTTCGCGTCGAAGAACTGGCCGCCGACTTCGTAAGGCTCAAAGCCTGCGGCGGTGATGCGGCCCATCTCCTCGGCGGAAAGCGGAGCATTGCGCGAAGGCGCGGGCGGCATGGACAGGAATTGCTTTTGCACCTCCCCATTCACCACCGGCACGCCGTAGTTCGGATTCCCGGGCAAAGCGCGGAAGTCCAGCGCAGGCGGCGGCGGCACTCCCGTGGCACCGCCCAGCGTCGAGGGCGGCAGCGGTTGAAACGGCACACTGCCACCAAAAGCGCGATCCATGCCCGGCGCTCCGGGCGCGGAAAGCCCCTGCCACGGCATCACCGGCATGGGCGGCGGCATTGCCTGCATGCCCTGCGGCTGCGCACGGGCGGCGGGAGGATTCAGCGCGGGCGGTTCCGGCATGGCCGGGATCATCGGCGCGGGCGCAGGCGCGGCGGGCTGGTCCCTGACAAAGATCTGCGATCCACCAAAACCCGGCACCCAGTTCCCCTTGGGCTCCGCTGGCGCGGAGGGTGTTGCAGGCATTCCTGCCTGCATGGTCGGCGGCAGGCTCGGCGGCAGGCTCGGCGGCATCATCGGCATCATGCGCCGTTCATCGAGGCGATTGCGGAAGTCCATCGACATGAGCATGGCCGGGTTCCCCGTGCGGCGGAAGGTCTGCTCGGCGGCCCGGTTCAGGTCATACGCCCCACGCCCCACCGGCACAGGACCACGAGCCGCGATGCCGCCCGAATAACCGCGATTGAAGATGGAGGGAGTCGCCATAAGAAGAAGTGATGCTGTTGAGGTGGATGATAACAAGAAATGATGCGTTGCAAAGCGGCTTCAGTAATAACAAGCGATGGTCAGACCTTCGACGGACTCGCCATCGTTCACCGTCAAAGTCTGGGTGGTGGTGGGGCCGCCAAAGGAAAGGGTGGCTTCGTTGCCGTCGATGGTGAAAATCAGCTTGGCCGGGATCTTGGAGGCCAGTTGCGTGATGGTGTAGGTTTCCGCCGAGCCGCTGGTGTTGGTGTAGGAGTTCCAGCCGGAGACCACAAACCGCCCCGTGGCGAACTGCGTTCCGCTGCCGCCCACGCCTCCAGGCCCGCCGAGCTGGGCACCTCCTAACGACAGCGCATTGCTGCCAATCGCCATGTCCACATCGAACACGCACGCCTCGCCAAACGGCGGCACATAACCATCGCTGCTGGGGGTCGTGATCGTCATGAATACCAGTAGTAAAAGGTCGGCGGTGTTCGCACCTGCGCGGAGAAATTGAACCATGCATAGCGCGTGATGTCTCCGGTGCTGGTGTTCACGGTGCAGAGCAGGATGCGCCCATAAGTGGCATCGCTGGCCTGCGTTGTGGATGAGACTTGAATCGACGCGGCCGTGATCGTGCCTCCGACCACATAGCCATCCACCTCGGTGTGGTCGAGCGTGCAGCGCAGGTAAATGTAATTCATGCCGCTGTTCAGGCTTAGCCCGGTCACAGCCGGCAGAAAAGTCGTCACGCCATCGTTGATGCTGCCGGGCGTGAGTTCGAGCGACAGCCCGGAAACGGTCGGGGCCCATGCACCTGAGAACTCAGCGGCATCCTCCTGCGCTTGCGTGGTCTGCTGCGGCACATCCACGTTCACGGTGTAAACGCCGTTCACGCCGCCGAGCCTCACGCCATCGCCGGGACGCATGACCGGGGCGGCGGGCTGGAAAAGCCTGCCGGTGTCGAGTTGGCCGTGGGCGTTAAAGGGACTCATGGCGGTGTTATTCAGCGGCGACATTGCCGCGAGTGATGCCGACTTGGAAGGATACCATGTAGGACTCCACCAGGTTGCCGCTGCTGCTTTCCACTGAGAGACTGCGGGCAAAAGTCATTTTCGCCGGGCGGTCGGCGCTGGCGGTGGCATCCCAGTCGGTGCCGATCTTGTAAAGCAGCGCCCGCACCACCTCGCGGTAATCGCCCGTGGTCGGGTCGGCCTCGGCGTCCGTCAGCGTGGTCAGCGTCTTGTTGCTGGCCGCGTCGTTGGTGTTGAAGCGGATGCTGTTGCTGGCGACGGAGTAACCCGCGCCGAAGTGTGTGGAAGGTTTTGCGTCGAAGGCCATAAGGATCAGGTGGGTGGGTAAGCGGTCACAGTGCGGCGCAGCCAGCCGCCGCTCACCTGGCGCTGCCGGTCGTCAATGACGAGGCTGGCGGGCCAGTCGGTGAAATTCGTTGCGGGAATGCTCATGACCGCGTTCAGCCAGGTGATCGAGCCAATCGTCACAGGCGGATCGAGCGCCACGCTGATCGTGTAGTTTCCCCGCAGGCAGCGCGGCAGTTGCAGGCTGCCGATGTTCAGATCATACGGCAGCAGGTTCGCCCGCAGCACGCCGTCAAAACTCAACGGCCGCATCACGGTGGGCGCGGAAATCGTAAACGGGTCAGGGCTGAAAAACTCCTGCACCAGAATCCGCGTCGGGCCGTCGTAGCTTTCTTTGAATGTCGGCTTGAGGGAATAGGTGCCGTCAGGTTTTTGCAGCGTGTCGATTTGCTGAAGCACCGGGGGCCAGTAATAACTCGGCTCCACGTCGTAGTAGCTGCGGATCGCCGTGCCCGCCTGCTCGGCTGTTTTCGGCTTGCAGAAATAGAAGCCGAGATAACCGCTCGGCGCGTCGGCAGGCTCCGTCAGGGTGTAGTCGCCATAACCATGCGTGATTCCTTCACCGATGTTTGCCAGTTGGTTCGCCCCGCAAAACGTCGCCAGCGTGGTGCCACGGGCAATTGAGGTGCTGTTCAGTAATTTCTTCTGCGGCACGAAAACCAAGCAGGACCGCTCCTCCACCACCGGAGTGGCGACGAGTTGAAAAGCGGTCGGTTCTTGGGGATCGAAGGCCATGAATGTGAAGTGTTAGAAGTGATGAGTTAGGAGTTGATGCCGGTGATGGCATCGCAGAGGGCATCGCAGGCTTGCAGCATCCGCTTGGGATCGAGCAGCAGGGCGCGGTCGCCGGGGTGGTCGATGAAGCCCAGCTCGATGAGCACGGCGCGGGGGAAGGCCAGCACGGCGAGGCGGGCATGCTGGCTGGCGCTCTCGGTCTTCACGCCGCGATTGCGCGTGCCGAGCGCGTGCACGACGGCATCGTTGCATCGCTGCGCAAAGGCGCGATTCCGCTCGCCCCGGAAGAACGTCTCGGTGCCGTTGGCCTTGCCATTCGCCGCGTTGCAGTGCAGGCTTACCAGCACATCGCATTTGTAATGATGCGCATCCTCCACGCGATCGCCGAGCGGAGCGGGATCGAGCATGTCCTTGCGGCTGCGGATGACCGTGTGGCCCTGCGCCATGAGCAGGGCGCGGAGTTCATTCGCCCACGCCATGACAATTCCCGCCTCCGTCACGTCCTCCTTCCCCACGCGCACCGTGGCACCGGGGTCATACACGCCGGGCTTGCGGTTGGACATGCCATGTCCGGGGTCAAGGAAGATGTTCATGCAGAAAGTTTGAAGTTTAAGGTTTCAAGTTTCAGGTCTTGTTGATGAGGTAAAACACGCCGAACACGACGAGCGCGAAGCCCACGATGTAAGCCAATGCCAGCACCAGCCCGGTCATGGCCGCACCTCCTTGGGTTGTTTGGCGCTCGTCACCGGCTTGCGCAGGCCGTAGGCGATGGCCGCGATCTCCGGCTTGCCGGCCAGCGTGGCGGCGGTGCCGTAGAGGGTCAGGCGTTCGTCACGGGAAAGGCCCGCGATGTCGCCTGCGCAAGACGCGAGGAATGACGAAACCATAATGAGGAAGGACGAATGCAGGACTCTCATGGCGGTGACACTTGGGCGATGAGTGGGGAATAGCTCAGCATGCCGGGGGAAATCTCGGCGGAAGGAATGCGGTGCAGCAGGCGCACGCCGGACTCGGAGAGGGATTTATGCACCAGCTCGGAGCAGAACCACTTGCCGTTCTCGCGGGCAGGGCGTTTGGACAGGAACCGCGCCACGCTCCAGTAGTCGTAAGGCATGCCGAGCTGCTGAAGCGCAAACTGGATGCTGCGCTCGTATTGGTCCACGGTCATGTCCGGCACGGCGAACCAGTCGATGTGCCGCAGCTCGTCCTCCGTCAGCGTGTGCAAGCGCACGCCTTGAAATTCGCGGGCTTCGATGATGCGGTCCCGCGTGCCGGGAATGAGCATGCTGGCGTGCGAATACACGCTGCGGGTCTGCTTTTGAATGGCCCAGCCCACGAAGCCGGTCCCGCGATGCAGGGCGATGCGAGGGGTAAAGTTCATGTCATTGAAAAGTCCACGTCGTTGATGTCCCGCAGATCCGCCCATGCTTGCGCGGTGGCGTCGTAGCACATGACGCGGCACTCGGGAAAGCGTGTCGCGCCGGGTTTCTCCACGATGGCCCACAGCCACACATGCAGCATGGGGTTGATGTCATGCGTGCGGCTGTCATCCCCACGCAGAATGCCGCAGGCCCAGGAGCAGCCTTCATTCGCGGCACGGCGCTGGCATTCATGCAGCAGGGCGCGGGCTTGATCCTCGCACTCCCACACATCCTTCTTCCACGGCATGAAGGCTTTCCTGCCCGCCGCCGCGATGGCGTCCATGTCGCACACCGTCAGCTTGTCCTTCAGCGTCAGGTGCCGGTAATTCGCCGTGGTCGCATGCTTCAGCGCGTCCCAAAGCATGGTCTTCACCGTCGCACCGTCGAGCGTGCGGCGGCGCGTGGCAGGCTTGGGTTTGCGGAAAGGCCAGATCATGGTCCGTCCTCCTCCCCCTGCTGCGCGGCGAGGTTGCGGCATTCTTCCGTATCTGGCGGCACAATGCGGAAATTTTCGGCAATCTCCCACGCCTTGCCATTCTTGCGCGGCAGGGGATCAATCATGCCCTGCTCGATGTAGTTGATGACGGTGCGCTCGGAGATGCCTTCTCGCGTCGCCACGTCCTTCGTGGTGAGCCAGATCTTCGCGCTGTCTTTCACCAGCGCCTTGTCAGCCTGCCCCACGTTCACGCTTTGCGTGATGCCCTTGCCGCCACCGCGATCCTGTAACACGGCCAGCACCTTCTCATGCGCTTGCAGCGTCATCGTCACCCACAGCCCCCAGGTGAACAGGCCCGCCGTGATGAAGCTCAGCATGGCAAAGGCCAGCACCGCCAGCCCGCGCCAGATCGTGCTGAACTGCACGGTTTTGTTCGCGTCCTCCTGGTCGGTGATCGGGTTGCTCACGGCATCACAGGTTCCGCCAGCAATCCGGCGGCGATCATTTCGTCATGGGTTTTGCTCATGTCCTTGAAGAGCTGCGGAAACGCCTCCCACACCACGAGCCGCTGCCCTCGCAGCGATTCCACCAGCGCGGCCAGTTGCGTGTTCGTGTCCATAGACAGGTGTCCGCCGTCAATCCAAGGCTGAAGAATGTTGGCAATGCCGTTCAATTCGGCCTGCGGATGGATTGGAATCTCGCAATCATCCGCGACTTGCAACCAGCGCGTGCCATCCAGCGCCGTCACCCAGCCAAACAAATATTGCGTGTCCTGCGGCTGGCGCGTTTGTGGCGGTCGGCTCAGCGCCCACAGCGCGTCACTGAGTTCGCTAGCGGCGGAAGATGGAACATAACGAATCATGGCAGCGAGTAGTAGGTGCGCCGGTCGGCCACAAAAGCCGCCCAGCCGGTCAAAGCGGTGGCATCTCCGGCAAAGATGATTTGCTCCACGATTTTGCCCGCCCACGGTGTTGCGAGGTCGGCGCGATTGCCAACCCTCCAGCCGCCATTGATGCCCGTGGTGCCAAAGTTCAGCGTGCCGCTCACATTGTTGTTGCTGCGTGCGCTTGATGACGCGCCATTTACTTTGTAAATTTGATACGTCAGCGTGTTGTTGGTCCACCCGCCGACTCCCACCTGATCAGAATTGCCAAAGTAAGCACCGTAACCAGATCCGCTTTGATACAATCCTGCAAACGTCGGCGTGGTGCCAATCGTGCCCGCTGAATATCTGAAAGCTCCCGCTGCGGTGTCGAGCACCTGCCAGATGGTGAAGGACTGCGCCATGCTCCAGCTTGCGGTGTCGAGGCAGTCGTTCGATCCGTCAAACGTGAGCTGCCCACGCCCCAAAGAACCTGCCGCATACAGCGGTTGATTCGCCGCCGTGCTCTGTCCGGCGTTCCGGCTGTTGCCGCTCTGGTCGTAAAACGTGCGACAGTAAGCATTGCTCCCTCCGGTGCTGGTGAGCCAGGCCGTGATGGCCGCCGTGTCCAGATTTCCTGTCCCTGTAAAACCAAAATCCGACTCAGGAGAACCGCTGCCATCACTGCGCAAACGCATGCTGCTCCCGGCGAACGCACCCCACAAACGTTGCGGTGACACCGCAAACGCCACTGTGGGCGAGGTCAGCAAATTCAACGGCCCCGCGTAAGATCCCGCGCCGGATGAGCCGCAGCCCAGCAGGCACAGTTGTGATTCCAGCGGAGTGGGCGGGCCATGAAGCATAAGGCAGGAAGGGAGCGCGGAGACTCTTCTCCGCTCATTGCGGGCTTAGTTCGCGCTGCGGGCCAGCTCGATGAAGTTGGTGCCGTCAAACAGCAGGGTGAGCGTGTCGCTGGCATTCGGACTCCACGCGGCGGAAAGCACCTGGATGCCGGTGTCGGCGAGTTCGCAGGCATTGGAGGCCGGGGCGATGAGAATGTAAATCTGGCCGGTGATGGCTCCCGTGGCGCTCAGGGTGAAAGTGCGGTTGCTGGCGGTGGCGTCGTCGCTGGAAAGCTGGATGCGGTTGTTGCTGCCGGGTGTCACGGCCTGGTTGTCTGCGGTGAGCGCGGTGGCCGTGCTGGCTTGCGCCAAGATCACGGTGCCGGTGGCGTTCGGAATCGTCACGGTGCGGTCAGCGGTCGGATCGGTGGCGGTCAGGCTGGTTTCAAAACCGTCCGCCGTGCCTTCAAACACGAGCGACGCGCTGGCCCCGGTCACGCTGTTGGCGATGTCGGGCGCGTTCGTCGCCAGCGTGCTGCTCATGATCGCGTAGCTCGCGGCGGCGGCATTCGGCAGGAGGTAAGTCACATCCGCCGTGGCGTCCGCAGGTGAAAGGGTGATCTCGCTGGCGTCGGCGGTCGCGCCTTCAAACACGAGTCCGTTGCTGATGCCCCAAAGGGAATTGGCCGCGCTGATGTTGTTGGTGGTCAGCGTGCTGCCCAGCAGCGCGTAGTTCACGGCAAAGTTCGGCAGGCTCACCGTCTGGTCGGCGGTGGGATCAACGGGCGAAAGCGTGGTTTCAAAACCGTCCGCGGTCGCGCCTTCGAGCACAAGCGCGTTGCTGGCTCCCCAGATCGCATTCGCCGCGTCCACGTCGTTGGTGGAAAGGCTGGAGGTCAGCACGGTGTTGCTGGTGGCGGGGAACTTGAAGCTGGTGCTGTCGGTGCCGGTGAAGGTCAGCGTGTTGCTGGCGGTCAGGGTCTTGCCATCGGCAATCGTCAGCGTGCTGCCGGAGGCCGGGGCGGTGAAGGTGACTTTGTTGATGCTGGTGGCCGTGGCGACGCCCAGAGTCGGAGTCACAAGCGTGGGGCTGGTGGCGAGCACAAGCACGCCGCTGCCGGTTTCATTGGAAATCACACCCGCGAGTTGCGCGGAAGTCGTGCTGGCAAACTGCGCCAGCGTGCCGCCCGTGTAGGCCACGGTGCCACCCGTGCCAAAGGCCACGCTGCTGCCATCGGTGCCGGTGAAGGTGAGCGTGTTGCTGGCGGTCAGGGTCTTGCCATCGGCAATCGTCAGCGTGGCGCTGGAGGCCGGGGCGGTGAGCGTGAGTTTGTTGATGCTGGTGGCGGTGGCCGCGCCGAGCACGGGAGTCACCAGCGTGGGGCTGGTGGCAAACACCAGCGAACCGCTGCCGGTTTCATTGGAGATGACGCCCGCCAGCTCGGTGCTGGTGGTGGCGGCAAACTGCGAGAGCGCGGCGGTGGCATAGGCCACGGTGCCGCCCGCGCCAAAGGCCACGGTGCTGCCATCGGTGCCGGTGAGTGTGAGCGTGTTGCTGGCGGTGAGCGTTTTGGCGGCGCTGATCGTCAGCACACCGCTGCCAGCCGTCCAGGTGTTGCCGTTGAACGTGCTGGTGGTGATCGTCGCGCCGCTGATCGTCGGGCTGGTGATCGTCGGGCTGGAAAGCGAGGTGATGGCCGCCAGCAAGGTGGATACCGTGATGTAGGTATCGGTGCCGCTGGAATCGGAAAGCAGCCTTTCCGTGCCGGCAATCGAGTTGTCCGCGCTGCGGCCGGTCACGGCGGCCTGCGTGGAGGTGAACGCCACCAGAAGCAGCAGCGCGGTCAGGGTCTTGAGGGTCTTGTTCTTCATGGGGTGCTAGGTTTGGCGTTTGGGAAATCAGAGAATGTCCACATTCAGCGGCACTTCGATGTAATGCAGATCCAGATAGGTGTTCCCGCCGCTCGTCGTGATGGCGAGCTTCTGCTCGGGCACGCACACCAGAAGCGGCTGGCCGGTGACGTGGCGCGTGATGCCTCCATTCGCTGCGCAGGAAAGCGGCATGCCGATGGTGGTGGAATTGCTGCGGAAGGTGACGAGCGTGGCCGCGTCACACATCACCGTGTAACCGAGCACGACGTAATAATAACCTGTCGGCGCGGTGTCGAGCACCTGCGTGTCACTGGCTCCGGTGGCAATCGCTGATTCCGTCCAGTATCGCTTCACCTGCACGCGCTCACCGTTGCTCAGCATGATGCTGTTGCCGCCCAGGGGCCGCACGTTGAGCACTTCGCCGTTTTCTTGGGCGACATAGGTTCCGGCTTTGTATTGGACAGATTTCATAACGGGCGGCGGTTGAGATTAAATCGAAGTGCTGGCGGTGGGGCGTGTGAGTTGTTGGAAACAGCGGCAAACAGAAAAGGCGGAGGTCAGGCGGGCTGCGCTTGCTGCGGCGGCCCCAGAGCACCCATGCCTGCGGGCGCTTGCAGGTTCTTCAAATCGGGGTTCACGCCAAACTGGCGGCCGATGTCGGCGTTCTGATTGAATTGCTCGTTTTGAAATTGGAGGAACTGCGAGTATTTGCTCATCTGCTCCATCAGCAGCGGATCGCTGGCGAGCTTCTGCTGGTTCACCGGCAGCTCGGCCCATTGCTGGAGGATCTGCATGCGCAGTTCGGGATTGCCCACGGGCTTGCTGATCGCCTCGGGGATGACCACGATGCCGGCCACCATCTGCGCGATGAGTTGATTCGTCTCGCGCACGGCCTGCTCGGTCGCGGCTTCCATGCCCTGAATGCCCGCCGTTTGCAGGCGGTTGTCGATCCAGCCCACCACTTCACGGAACCACACCTGTGTGTTCGCCTGGCCGCTGCGGTCGAAGGACAGGGCTTTCAGCGCCAGTTCGATCTTCGCCCGTGCCAGTTCCAAATCGGTGGCGCTGACATCGCAGCGGAATGTCACATCGAGATCGCCTTCCAAGTCCTCGGCGGTGAACACCTGATTGACCAGCACGCCCGCCACGCTGCCGATGCGGATCTCGTCCACATCCTTCTGCACGTTCAGGCACATGAGTTCCACCATCTGCTTGTAGAAAGCGCAGGCGTTGTGCAGCAGGCGCATGCGCCGTGCTCGTTTCTGGTCAGGGTCAACATTCGGCCCCCGCAGGTAAAAATCATTCACCCGCTCGCGGTTCAGCTCCAGCACGCGGATCACACCGCCGCTGACTTCCGGCACTTCGAGGAAGCGCGGGCCGCCGCCGCCCGTGAGGAAACGCGAGTGCATCGCCATCCGCGCACCGGGCCGCATGCCATCGCCTCCGCCGTCGATGGATTCGAGCAAAGGCGGAGCGGCGCGAAGCTGCGTCTGGCACAGCAGCGCGTCCATCGTCTGTTTCTCCGCAAGCTGCGGGGAGAGCATTTCATGGCCGATGCCCTTGGAACTGACGGCGATGTTGCGCTTGTTCTCCCGGCGCACGAACAGCATGGGCATGCGTCCCGTGGCGTAGGGGTCGCACTCATGCAGCGCGTAGCCGTCAATGTGGCCGCTCACGATGGTATGAAACGGCGCGGGCAGTCCCATGTCATTGACGCCCCACTGCCACAGGTGGGCGATTTGATACATGCCCGCCTCCTGCAATGCCTGCGTCTGAAGCTGCACGCCCACATCCATGCCGTTGAGTTCCCATCCGGAGGTGGTGATGCCGATCTGCGTCCAGTCCACGACAAGGCCGGGATTGTTCAAAAGCTGCTGCGTCCATTCCTCGTTCCACTTCTCGCGCTCGGCGCGGATGAGGATTTCCGCCCGCGTCACCCACTCAAACTCCCAGAATCGCGTTTCCGCTGGATTCTGCGAGACACCGGGAAACAGGCAGTCAATGCCCGGCACGAGCGCCTTGGGCTTCGGCATGCCCGGCACAGGGATGGGCGCGAAGTAATCCGCCTCCTCCAGCCGGTTCTTGCGGAACTGCTTCAAAAGCTGCTTCGCCTCCTTATCGGAGATGAGCGGATCAATCGCGGCGATGAGCGGCAGCAGAATGGCCTCGCCTGCGGAGTTCATCAGCGCCTCCTCGGTCTGGATCATGGCCTGCTCCTGCACCATGTCCGGCGTCACGTTCGCGCCTGCGCCGGTGCTTTCATTCCACAACTGCTCGGCCAGCGCGTTCACAACGGCATCAAACTTCATGCGCTTGCGCCCCTTGCGCCACTGACGGCACCATCCTTCACGCCACACGGCATAGCCCGTTTCTTCAACGCAGTTCCATAGCAGCTCCAGCGCGTTCACGCGGTCGGCTTCCGACAGGTCCAGCTCGTAATCGAGCACATGTCGCCATGCCTGCGCCTTGCGGCTGCCGTTGTCATCCATGACATCACGGGCGCGCACGATCTTCTCGCCCATCCACCAGGCCATCATGCGGATGTCCAGGTGCTCGTTCACCTGCTGGTCGGCGATGCGGCTTTCCAAGTCGGGCGCACCGGGCCACGGGAACACCTTCTTCGTGCCCATCAGCTCCTCGTCCTTGGTGCCTTCGTAGTTCTTTGTCTTCCACCAGCAATGCCGCGTGCGGTGGGCGCGTTGCAGATCCTCAAACAAGCCCAGCGAGTGCCAGCTCATGATGTCGGCCCGCAGCATGTCGCGCATGATGCGGTGGTCCGGCTTGTCGCGGGCCTCCATGCGGGCTTCCAGTCCTTCTTGCGGTTCCTCCAGACTCATCGCCACAGTCCTCCCACGTAAAACGGTTTGCCGCTGCCGGTCGGGCTGTCACGGAAAGCGGCGATGAACTCGCGCTCCAGCGCCTCCAGCCCGCTGTTGGCCAGCCGCTCGGCGGTCTGCTCCTGGCCGGCCGCGTCTCGCGCCATGCTCAGGCAGGACCAGGTGAGGTAATCGCCAAACTGGCGCGGGATTAACTGCTCCTCCCAATAAGTCGCATTGCTCAGCAGAATGCCCGTGCCGCCGGTCACATCGGTTTTAGCCCGCCAGCACTGGCCGGTGGTGCTGTCATAAACGACATCGCCCGTGACGTAGCTCGTGGCACCGCTCCATTGCGTGCTGCTGAACTCCGGCACCCGCGCCACATACAGGCCGAACACGCTGCCTAGATCGCACTGCGGATAAATGCCGCTGGCGTCGATGACGCGCACGGGCACGCGGTAAGCGTTGCTGTTCGCCGTGCGCGGGTCGGCGCTCCACAGCGAAATCCACGGGCCATAAGAAATGTCCGCCAGCGCGATGATGCCGCTGGTGACGGTGAGCGTGGCGCTGTTCACCAAAAACGGCCACACCCAGTCTTTGCCACGCGGGCGGTTCCACGCCTCCTCGATGGCGGTGGAAAGCCACACGGAGAGCATGCGCAGGTCGCCCGTGGTCAGGTTGTGCGCTCCGGTGCTCGGATCAATGCGGCCGTTGCGGGCTGCAAAGTTCATGATCTGGTCATCGTAGGAGATGTGCAGGGCCGGATTCACGCCGGGCCTCCTTTGCTCACGAGGATGGCCGGGCCTTGCGGTGCTTTCGCCACGATGCGCGGCTGCGCCTGCGGTTTGGCGACAATGATGCGCTCATACTTCGATGCCGGCACGATGATGCTGTTCCCGCTCTTCTCCTCGATGGGGAAGAACTCGGGATTGTGCTTCTTGAACCACTCGTAAAAGTCACTGCCAGGCTGCCAGCACTCCCAGCCGGTGGTGTGGTAGATGCCCGCGTTCTCGTCCTGCTCCTTGAACTTCGCAGACCACGCGGCCATCACTTCGTTCGGGATGCAGTGCGCGATCCGAAGGCCGCCAAGGTTGCGGTTCGCCCGCATGCCAATGCCCATGAGGTTCTTCACATAGGCGGCGGCGGCGCGTGACTTTTTCAGAACCTCCTCCTGAAAGCGAGTGCGGAACGTGGTGTGCTGCTGGCGTAATCCGTCCATCAGGAACGGGCACGCGGCATAGGCATCCATCACGCTTTGACTCATACTCGGGAAGAAGGGGGTGAAAGGTTGACACCTGCCGCTGCCGGGACATCGACAAACCCGGCAGCGGCGGCATCATGCACACGCGCTTGCCTTAGGCCGTGGCGCGGGAAGTGGCGATGAAGTGCGCCTGGTTGTTGAGAACCATCGGCACATAGATGGCCTGCCACTGGCCGCGTTGGTTGGCACCGTCGCGGGGCAGCTCCTCATAGGTGGGAGCCAGGGCATAGCCGATCTCCAGCGCGTCCATGTCCAGCCCGAGCATGTGGCAGGTGCTGTCGATGAGGTGGCTGGTGATGAGGTCGATGGGGCCGAAGTCGCTGTTGTAGCGCGTCACCATGCTGGCAATCTCGCCTTCGGTCTGGTTCCAGCGACGCAGCGGGAAGTTGCTGCTGGTGGAGCCGTTTGTGTCGGTGAAGGTGAAGCTGGCAAACTGGCTGCGCATCGCCGGACGGCAGACGCCCAGGAAGCTGGTGCTGTCGATCTTGCGGGTTTCCGCCACGCTCTGAAGAGCGCCACGAATGTCCGCCTCGGTGACATCGCTGGCATTCGCCTTGTTGTTGATGATGCTGCCGGTGGGCGTGCGGTAGGCGGCGGCGGGCGTGGTGTCGGCATCGGTGAAGTTGCCGTTGCCATTCGCCAGGCAGCGCGGGATGCCACGGGTGACAGACGCGGTGGTGTCCGCCACCGGAGCGACGGATTCCTGATCCTTCAGCGTGACGGCCTCGATGTCGCGGTGGATCTCCACGCCCTTGTCGGTGCGGTTGTCGGCGAACACGGTGGCGGCGCTGACGCCATACTGTTTCGCCATGAGATTGGCCTCGTCGGAAACCATCACAAAGCGGCGGGACTTGATGAAGCGGGACTTGAGCAAGCCCTTGTTGCTCAGGTTGTCTTCCGCGTTCGCGGAGGTCGGGGCGGCTCCTTCAATGGTGCCGGTGGTGACGGGCGTGGCGTAGGTCTTCACCACCCACTCCGGTGTGGAGGAAAGCGGCTTGGGAGCCTTGCGCATGCGGGAAGTCACCGGGCATTGCGTGCCGATGAGAATGACGGGGTTTTTCTTCACGTCACGTTCGCGGAACGTGGTTGTGCTGAAATCGGTATCGAGAATTTTGGACATAACAGAAATGAGTTAGGGATGGATGAAAAGCGTCACGCCACTCGGCGGGACATGAGACCGGAATCCGCCATTTCATCGAAGGAAAGGCGTCCTCCTTGTTTGAGCTTGGCCGCCGCTTTCTCCGCGTCACCGAGCACACCGCCACGGAGGGGCAGGGAGCTGACGGTTTTGGGCGCGGGCAGATCGGCCTTGGAAACCTTCTTCACTTCCTTGAGCGGAGCTTTCGCCGCTGGCGATTCCTTGGCCGGGGCTTTCGCCGCTGCCTCACGGATCTGCCGGCCACGGAGGGCGTCGGCGATCCATTGGTCAAAATCACTGCGGGTGCGCGGATCGGACTGGTAAAGCTCGGTCAGCGTTCTGTGATCCTCGTGCCTCGGATCGAACAGCGTCCGACGCTGCTGCTTGACCTCGGCCCGGATGGTCTGGCGCTGCTTCAGCACCTCGCGCTGCTTGCCCTGGTTCTCCAGCACATAAAGCGCGTAACGCTGATTCGCCTCCAGTTGCTCCTCGGCGGTCTGGTCGGCAGTGTCGCGGTAATGGCTCGCTGCATCAGGGGTGTTTTTCACCCACTTCAGGAACTCCACGCACTTTTCGACTTCGCCGCTGAGAGCCTGCTCGTCGGCGAGATGAGCCAAGGGGCCAGCCGGAGCGGCGGCGACCTTCTCCGCAGTCTCCTGCAAGCGGGCCTCCAGTTCCTTCACGGTCGTTTCCTTCGCGGCCAGTTCGCTTTCCTTCTCCTTCAGCGCCTCGCGGCGGCTCACGGAAAGTTCAAACGCCTTTGCCACTCGTTTGGCGACGCCTTTGAAATCGGGATGCGATTTCAGAGAGTCCACCACACTTTGCTCATAGCTTCCGAGCTTGCTTTCCGCCTCGTCGGCCACCTCCTCCGCTGCCTCGTCGGCATCGGGTTCGTCGGCGTTCTCAGCTTCGGCAGGATCACTGTCTTGCTCCGTTTCTCCTGGGGTTTCGGTGTCCTCGGCTGCCGCCTCGGATGCCTCTGCCTGGGGTGAATCGGTTTCGTCTCCTCCATCCGGCACACCCACAAACGTCACGCCCATCCCGGCCATCAGCTCGTCCTCCAGGGACGACGCGGAAGCTCCGGCAAGAGACGGTTTTGCGGGCACGGACGACACCGCAGCCTTCGGAGACCCCGTGGATGCGGCGGCAGGCGTGGCAGACGCCTTGATGTGTTTTTCAGCCATGCCCGCAGCATGCCACCACCGCCCGCGCCACGGCTACCGCCCGCTGTCGCAAACAGCGGCAAACAGAAAATCATTCCTGCTCTTCTTTGCCCGCGCCGAAATACACCTTCAGCGCACGGCTCACCGCCTCCGGCTGTCCGAGCATGAGCGCCCGCGCCTCCGCCAGCAGTTGGTTTGCTGTCGTAGCCCGCCCGCAGCAGTGATCCCGGTAACTCGCCGGAGCCAGCGGATCGCTCTCATGGTCCGTTCTGGCGCTGCCCAGATGGAAAGCCAGCCAGTGCAGCAGCACATGCCGCGTGCTTTCCGGCAGGCTGGCGAACGCTCCCGTCACTGCCGCCCATTCCGGCTTTCGTCCCATCTCCGCCAGATTCACCACCAGCGGCAGTGCGGCGGGTTTCGTCGTCGGTTTGCGTTTCGCGGACATGTCAGTTCATCGAGCCTCCGTTCAGGTTCACAATCAAACGCACCACCGCATCCACGCCATACCGCGCATGACCGGCCACAGGCGGCGCGGGCAGCGGTCGCAGCATGCCGTTGTCCCGGATCTTCCGCATGAACGCATCGCCGTGCGAGAGGTTCGATGCTTTGAGAAGCCCCTTCACCTGCTCATAGGTCAGGCTAATAGCGATCCCATGCCGGCTGCGGATGAGCGTGCGAATCTCCCGCTCAAAGTCGCGTAACGTGATCGCACTCATGCCTTGCGCCCTCCTTTCTTCACGGAGGGCGCGGCTTCCGCCGTGCCGGTTTTCACCGTTTCACCGGCAGGAACCATGGCCGCCTTGCAGTCTGCCACCCGCCGCTTGAACAAACTGCTCACCGTGCCGCTCGGCGTCCTTACCGTGGAAACCAGTTCCCACCCATTTTGCCCCAGCTCCAGCGCATGCCACTGCTGCGGCAGATCCACCGACTCCCCGGCCACCTTCGGCCAGTTCACATCATGCTGACAGTATTCCCAAGTGTCTTTCATCGTGTTGTGTGTTGTTGTTGGTTGCTGCTTTTCGTCATTCCTCATTCTGATTTCGTCATTCAAAAACTCCCCCCCCCCTGCCATCCCTGCCGCTGCCGGTCCACATGCACAGGTTGCGCCGCCAGCAAAATGCGCAGGGTATCAATCGGGTCTTTCCACGCGCTGCCGCTGCTGCCGCTCACCGCGTAGCCCGGATAATTCTGCAACGCGCCGATGAGGTTCGTGCAATGCTGCGCGATCCACAGGCCGGGGCCGCGCCCGTGCTGAGGATCGAACTCAATCCAGCCGTTTGGCTGGATGATGCCGCGCTCACGATCCCACATGAGCATGCTGTTGATGTTCTGCTCACCGCTCAGCACGTTGTCCGCCGCCGCATTCCCGCCCGCCTGGCTGAAATACAGATCATTTTCCTCCATCCATTCGATGATGGTTTTGCTTTCCTCCTGGCCTTCCACCTGCGTGTTCGTGCTTCGGCTGTCGGAAATGCGGCGGCCGTAGAGGTCGAGCATGCTGCGCTCAAACTTGCCGCGCATGTCCTTGACGCCCTGCCAGTCCGCCAGTTTCGCCTCGATGCGCCGGATCTCAGCGGCGCGGAACGCATAGCCGCAGGGCCATTGCTTCTGCGCGTTGCCTTTGACACCCAGCCCGTTCTTGCCGCCCGTCTGCGCCCATTCGCAGTCCTCGCCCGTGTAGATCGCCGCGCCCGGCACGCTCACGATGTCGTTCGTCTGCGGGTATTCGTGCGCGATGAGAATGTCACCGGGGTGCATCTTGCCAAACGCCTCACCCAGCACAAACGCCCACAATTGAAACCACGCACGCCCGCCGCTGGCGTTCGGGTCTTGCGACATCCACCACGTTCCCATCTCATACGGCGGCAGCCAGGCCGGAACCGGACGCACATGCACCTGCACGTTGAAGTTCGGAAACGGTGAATCCGCCGTGCCCTCGGCGATGCCGTAGCATTTCCAAAGTTTCTTCGCTCGCGGGCTTTTGAGTTCGGCCTTTTTCATGCCCTCCCAGTTGCCACCGAGCGGATTCTGCCACGCATAGATCCACACAAAGCGCCGCGTCGGCATGGCGCAATGCACCACGCACGGCAGTTTCTCGCCACCGAGCACACGGCCCTGATCGTCGCAACGCGGCAGCAGCTCGGGATCGGCCTCGATCTCCTTCATCGTCACCGCCTTGTCCATGAACCAGCGCACCGTCTCCGTGTAACCGTCGCGGAAGGTGTAGGTGACGAACTGCATCGCCACCATCAGGCGGCCGATCAGCTCACGCGGAAACCAAAGCTCCGGGTCACGCTCCTTCTGCGCCAGCAGTTCCTTCCACTTCGGCATCATTTCATGCGTGAACTCCGCCGCCGTCAGCAGGCGGTTTTCCACCGCCTCCAGCACCATCACCGGCACGCTTTCATCCGCCCAGGCCGTCGTGGGGCGCGGACCTTCCAGCTTGCCGATGTCCTGCGCCCAGGTCTTGAACCGGCACACCGCCCCGCTCATCACCGCGCACTCGTTGTTCGTGAAACCGCCTGCGCGATCATAGGCCATTTTCTGGTTCGCCATCTTCTTGAGGCGGCCCGTCTCGGTCTTGTATTCGTTCGGCTGCCAGAACCGAATCGCCGCCTCCACCACCTCGGCGCTCTTATCGTCGTCGTAGCTGAACGTCCAAAACGTGCGTTGATGCTCCGGCATGTCCGGCGTGCATTGCTCCATCGCCAGCGTGTAGAACCGCGCCAGGGCTTGCGTCTTGCCGGAGCCATTCGAGCCGCCGACGCCCATCGTGCAGGGCACGCCCGGATTCGCCACACGCAGGCGGCACGTTTCCCACAGAATGTCATCCCATGAGCGGAAGAACCAGCCGTGATTGAACGGATCATCCGCCGCTTCCCGAATGCGTTCCTCCCGCGCCTGCACCGCGCGCATCGCATCCTCCGGCCCCAGCGCCATGAGTTCATCCGCCGACAACGCCGCCAGCATCCCATGCGGCCGCTGCGTCTCCGCCAGCAGTTCAAACGCCATTCTGGTTTCGTCCGTGCTCATAGAGTTTTGTTTTGGAGAGGAGCGCGGGCACTCCTGCCCGCTTCAGTTTCACATTCCTTCACCGGCACCACCTCCACCTCCGTCACCCTTTCAGCTTCCTTCAGCTTCATGCGCTCCTGCGCCATCTTCACGAAGTCATCAAACGTCTTCGCTTTTGCGCTGTCTTGCGTGTTCCCGCTAATCCGAGTCGCGCCGCCGCTGCTAAGTTGCTTGACGTTGTAAACCGCCGTCAGCGCCATGCTCGCCGCGCCCAAGTCCTTCGCGGCCTTCGCGGAGTAAAGCAGCTCCTCCACCTTGTCGAGCGCATCCGCCGTCAGCAGCGCCGAGCGTCGCCGGATGATCTCGTCAATCTCTCCGGGTTTGAACTCCCGCGTGTCGTTGAACAACGCGATGATGCTGTTGCGTGAAATGCCGTCCAGTCCTCGCGCCTGGCGATGCTGGCTCACCATGCCCTCGATCTTCGATTTGTTCGTGAGCCCCAGCTCGCGCACCAGATACAACGCGAACTCATACCCTTCCGGGTCACGTTCACGCCACCGCTCCGTCGTGTGCTCCCGCCACGCCTCCGCAGGTTTCGGCGGCACCGCCAGCCCCAGTTCCGTTGTCACCAGCTCACTCATGCCGCCCTCCTTGCTTGCGCTTCAAACGGCACGACATTCTCAGGTTGCGGCAGCGTGTCCATCGGACTCGTGATGCTGCGGGCAAACTGCGGAATGCAGTGCGTGTAAATTTGCGTCGTTTCCACGCTGCTGTGCCCGAGCAATTCCTGCACCTGAGTAATACTCGCGCCGTTCGCCAGCAAGTTCGTGGCAAAGCTATGACGCAGCGTGTGCGCCGTGACTCGTTTGCTCAGTCCGCAGCGACGGCGGGCATTCTTCAGCGCCTTGCCCAGCGTGTCCTCATGGATGTGATGCCTGCGCACGATGCCGCTGCGTGGATCGGTGCTTTCATTCGCCGCAGGCCACAGCCAAAACCACGGCCACTCACGGCCTGCGTTTGGATATTTGCGCTCCAGTTGGTCCGGCAGATACACCGGCATCGCCCCCGCCTGGCGGTCGGCATCGTAAAGCAACCGAATGCGCTCCAAATGCGCCCGCAACGTGAACACCAGCGAGCGAGGCAGGCATGTCACACGGTCTTTGTCACCCTTGCCGCCGCGCACCGTGATGAGGCACGCATCGAGGTCGATGTCCTTCACCCGCAGCGCCAGCAGTTCCGCCAGTCTCACGCCGCTGCCATACGCCACCTGCGCCATCAGTCGCGGCCCCGGTGTCATCGCATCGAACAAACGCCGCATCTCGTCAGGACTCAGCCACGACGGCAGCCGTGCCGGCCGTTTCGCCCGCGCCCACTTCCCCAGATCACCCAGCGGCTGCCGCAGCACATCGCGGTAAAAGAACACGATGGCATTCAAAGCCTGGTTTTGCGTCGATGCCGAGCAACACGGGGCCATCTGCTCGAGAAAACTCCGCACCCGCTCCTCCCGTGACTCTTCCGCCCTGCTGGCTACATGCCTGGCAAACCGCACGATCCACCCAGCATAAGACTCTTCCGTGTGCCTCGACAACCGCCGCATGCGGCACGTCAGCCGAACTTGTTCCAGTGTATCACGCAGGTTCATAAGTTTTAGAATATTTCCGGTTTTGCAGGTGTTGAGCGGAAAAGTCAGTCTGGATAATTCTTGTTCTGGGGAGAGAAGAGTTCCGCCTGCGACGTTTCACGAGCGATGCGGGCTTTTGCCGCGTGGAAGTAGTCGGGGTCGATCTCGAATGCCGTTAGGTGGATTCCGGCGTAGTGGCAGGCGATGGCGATGCTTCCACTTCCCATGTGCGTATCCAGCACCCGCATCCCCGGCGCGGCGAAGTTGGCCAGCGTCCACTTGTAGAGCGCCACGGGTTTCTGCGTCGGGTGGATGTGTCCGTGATCCTTGTTGCACTTCGTGAACTTTTTCACCACGCGATCCAGGCTCGTCCATGCGAGTTCTCCGTCTGCGAAGTCGCCGCCCATGAGCTTGTCCCAGAACAGCCAGCAGCGCGACGGCGGAAGTGGGAAGTAGTTTCCGCCCCAGATGATTTGATGCTTCGACACGCGGCGGAGTTCCTCGAAGTATTCCGGTGGCGGCGGCTCTTTGTCCCATCCCTTTTTCGGCAGCACCCGATGCCCTTGGCCTTTGCGCCCACGGAACTTCCCGCCGTCCTCGCCGATGCCGTAGGGCGGATCGACAATCGCCAGATCGAAGTGACCATCGGGGAAGGTTTTCATTCCCTCCATGCAGTCCCCAAGCCGCAGATCCAAAGACCCAGAACAAGACGGTGCATGGAACGCGGCGGGCGCGTCTGTCGTGATTTCAAGCTGGAAGGGTGCCGCGTCCATGACCTTATGCGTTCTGCCAAAGACAACGAGGCGCGATCATTCCCCGTTCCATCTTGGACAAATTGGAGGCGTCTATACCAAGACGCCTAGCTGCCGCTCGAAGTGTCATTCCTCGAAAGATGCGCTCAGCCTTGAGCCTTTGGCCATAGGCGTGCCACCTGTTAACGCACTCAGGCATGATGCCAGCACCTTCACACATATCGCATTGCCCCAAGCTCTGCCCGTGGAAGTTCAGAATGATCTTAAACCCTCGGCACTGAGGGCAGGCAGAACAATTGGATGGAGGAAGATCGCTCATAGTGTGCTGTGAGTGGTTGAGGATGTCGAGCTTCGCGCCCTCTCATCCATGCCGTTCGGCTCACCATAGGCCAGCCGGTTTGCGTCGATCACTCTTGGGTCGGCTAAAGCTTGTGCATCCACGACTTTGCGCTTGGCCTCGAAGTAGTCGCACGCCGCGCCTGTGCATTTTACCTCATGCTGGTATCGCGCACTATGTTCCGCATACACAATGCACCACACATTGTCGGCATGACGGCGAGCAGAAGCCGAACAAGCCTGCTGCTGGCAAGCTTCGCCAGCTTCTTGGAGTATCGGGTCAGTTTTCATCTTGGGTATCAGTCGCTTGGTTTGAGTTTTCCGCCAGGCTTGCTGCCAGAGCAGGGACGTTCGCCTCCAAGTCCTCGATCTTGCGCTTGGCCCTTTGGAGCCGCGTGTAGAGTTCACCAGCGCACCACCACTGCACTTGATCCGTCGTGGTCATG
>Ga0315909_10000777_pt1 | contig 42646 bp, 35 predicted proteins | sample LakEriMetagenome_11_FD_203527 | JGI IMG/M metagenome (GOLD analysis project Ga0315909, IMG submission 203527) | Freshwater fungal communities from buoy surface, Lake Erie, Ohio, United States - Buoy 2 MA125 | ecosystem: Environmental > Aquatic > Freshwater > Lake | place: USA: Lake Erie, Ohio... | reverse complement strand
AGAACAAAGGTACTAAATGAAAATTGAAAGATGTTATTTCGTTCTCAATTTGGCTAACAACTTGATTTTTTTCAAATCAGGAATAGAATTTTCTTTGATTCCTTGTTCAATCGAGCAAGTAACTAAATGTTCGCCTTCAGTTCCAATCATTAAATTGGTTTTCCCTTCCATCAATAATTCGATTGCATACGAACCCATTCGAGTTGCAATTATACGATCTAAAGCAGAAGGACTTCCACCACGTTGGATGTGACCAAGTACAGAACAACGTAAATCGTAATCGGGCAGGAAAGGTTTAACTTTTTCCATTAATTCCAATGCACCACCCCATTCGTCTCCTTCAGCAACCATAATGATTGAACCTCTTCGACCTTTGTTTTGCGCTTTTATATCACGAACTAATTTTTCGATATCCATGTGTTTTTCAGGAATCAACACATTCTCAGCTCCAGAAGAAATAGCAGAATTTAAGGCAATAAAACCGGCATCTCTTCCCATCACTTCGATGAAAAATATGCGGTGATGACTTGCTGCTGTATCTCTTATTTTATCAACGGCATCAGTGACTGTGTTTAATGCTGTATCATATCCGATTGTATGATCCGTTCCATAAATATCATTGTCAATCGTTCCAGGGATGCCGATGATTGGAATATTCATTTCTTTGCCTAAATGATAAGCTCCGGTAAAAGATCCATCACCACCAATGACAACTAATCCGTCAATGTTTTCAGATTTTAAGTAATCAATTGCTTTTAATCGTCCTTCCAATTCCATGAATTCTTTACAACGAGCCGTTCCTAAGATTGTTCCTCCTCTATGAATAATATTATCAACGTCGGCATATTGCATTTCATAACCATTTCGATCAATCATTCCTTGAAAACCATCATAGATTCCAAAAGGCACGATAGAGTAGTGCAGGCATGTTTTTACAACTGCTCGAATACAAGCGTTCATTCCTGGTGAATCTCCTCCTGATGTGATTAATGCAATTTTTTTCATGTTGCTTTGATTGAACGAATAATGATTACTTGATTAAATGTACATTTAAAAATTGAAAAATTCAATATTAACTTTTTGATTTAAGAATCTTTTTGCAAAAATTTCATTTCTTTTTATGGAATATGTAGATTCGTTGCATCTAATGAATAGAATGTTTCAATTTAGACTTAAAAAATATCGTCAATGTTCAGATGAAGAACTGATTTTACTTTTCAAAGAGAAGCAAGATTCAGCGTTTATAGGAATTTTATACGAGCGTTACAGTCATTTGGTAATGGGGGTTGCATTGAAATATTTGAAGAATGTAGAAGAATCTCAAGACATCACTTCTAAAATTTTTGAAGAGCTTCCCTCAAAATTAGCGAAACATTCAGTTGACTTTTTTAAATCATGGTTGTATCGAGTGACGATGAATGAAGCCTTTCAAGTTTTACGTAAAAAAGGAGTTGAAATTTCTACGGATCAATTTCCAATGTTAGAAACAGAAACAACGAATCAAGAGGAAATTCTATCAAAAGAAAAACAATTGGAAGCATTGGAAAAAGCAATAGAGGAATTGAAACCAGAACAGAAAAAATGCATTCAATTGTTTTATTTACAAGAGAAATCCTACGCTGAAATTGCGCAAGAATTGAATTTAGAATTGATGAAAGTGAAGAGTTACATTCAGAATGGTAAGCGAAATATTAAGCTTCAATTAGAAGAATTAAAGGAATTCAAAAATGAAAGATAAACGCATATATAAATCATCACTTTCTAGAGAAGACGTTGAAACATATCAAACGACTTCTAACGGAAAGGTGAAAAATGCAATCGAACAAAAGTCGTTGGAGAATGATTTTGATAGCGATGCATTGGATGGTTGGTCGGAAAATAAGGCTTCCATTCATGATTTAAAGAAAATCGATCGCAAATTCAAAGTGAAAACGGCATCTTTTATTTTCCCTACAGTGCTTGTATTGATGGTTGTTTTAGCAGCTGGATTTTATTTTTCAAAAGATACTTCGCCTAATAATAAGGTGAATCAAATTACAATTAAACAAATAGATAAACCAACTGTAGAACATACAGATATTCATATTCCTTCAGAAATTGCGGTATTGGTGTTGTTGCCGGAACACAAACAAATTCAGCCGAAAACAGTGAAAGAAGATTTCGTTCAAAAAGAAGAAATCGAAAAAAATGAGAAACGTGAAGAAGAGTTGATTGATGAATTACCAAAACAGCACATTCCTTCGAGTAATCTTCCAAAAGAATTGGCGAAAAAACGTTTCAATGCGAAAGAAATTTATCTGAATGACTTGAAATTGGTGGATTACCGCGAATACCGTTCTCGTCCTACAATTCCGTCTAAGCAATTAATCATCACAGGAACAGCTGCGAACAAAGAAACAGCCACTTCGACAGAAGAAATAGATGAATGGAAAATTGTAGAAATTCCTTACATTGATTACATCGATAAAACCATTGCGACTTTCGGAAAAGAAAATTACAAAAAAGCCTTAACCCGTTTGGAAGTCATTTTAAAAACCTATCCAGACGATATCAATGCGAATTTTTATGCAGGTTTATGTTACTTCAATTTGAAAAATCCAGACAAAGCCATTCAAGTTTTTGTGCAATGTCTTAAATCCGAATACCAAAATTTCGACGAGGAAGCCGAATGGTACATCGCAAAGAGTTACCAGCAATTAGGAAATACTGAGAAAGCGAATCAATTGTTGCAATCGATTAAGGCGAAGGGTGGGTATTATGCTAAGTTTATTTGAAAGAATAAATTAGGAATTTGTTCACATAAAAAGATTTTGAATTATTTTGATCAAAAAACAAATTTATTTAAGGGTATAGCCTTAAATAAATTTTTTTATATCAGGTTAAAACCTTAAATTTGTTTAATTAATTTCAGGCTATAACCTTATGAAAAATAACAAGCACTATTTATTGTTACAGCAGACCGACAAGAAAATTAAGGTTTTTAAAGCTGTGCAATCAACCTTAGTTCCATCTAAAGGATGGATTAATACTTTTCGTAATGCACTAAAAATGTCCTTACGACAATTAGGAAATCGATTGAATATATCGCCTCAAAGCGTAAAAGAAATTGAGGAGCGAGAAGCGAATGGAACAATTACTTTAAAATCATTACGGGATGTTGCTAATGCTATGGATTTGCAGTTAATATATGGATTTGTTTCTAAACACGAATCATTGGAGCAAATGATAGAGAAACGAGCAAAAGAAATAGCAATAGAAATTGTATCGAGAACCAATAACACAATGACTTTAGAAGATCAGCAAAATTCGATTGAACGAATAGAGCAAGCTATCGAGCAGAAAACAGTAGAAATAAAATATGAAATGCCAAAATATCTATGGGACTGACAATTCAATACATAGACGGACAAACACCGTTGAGTGAGGAAGAAAAAGATGGACTAAAAATACACTCTATTACAACCCGTGAAGAATTAGACGAATTTGAGCAACTTAACATTGAAAAAGCAATTCAATGGACGTTTGGTAAAAACCTAAAAGCAGAACAATTGCTCTCAGAAAAATTCATTAAAGACCTTCACCGGCGAATGTATGGTGATGTTTGGAAATGGGCAGGCACATTCAGGAAATCAGAGAAAAATTTAGGAATAAAGAGTTACTTAATACCTGTTCAATTAAAACAATTGTTAGATGATACCATCTTTTGGAGTAAAAACAATAGTTATCCACCTGCTGAATTAGCAATTCGTTTCAAACATCAATTAGTAAGTATTCATTGCTTTCCAAATGGAAATGGAAGACATTCACGCTTAATGGCTGATTTAATAATGGAAAAACTTTTTCAGCAATCCTTTTTTACGTGGGGAAGTAATAGCTTGATTAAAGCAAACGAAACACGAAAAAATTATATAAATGCAGTTAAAAATGCCGATAATTACGATATTCAACCTCTAATAACATTTGCCAATTCATAATACTGACAAATTTTCGACGAGGAAGCCGAATGGTACATCGCAAAGAGTTACCAGCAATTAGGAAATACTGAAAAAGCGAATCAATTGTTGCAATCTATTAAGGCGAAAGGTGGGTATTATGCGAAGTTTATTTGAGAGGAAGAAATATCTATTTAATTCATAAAAACCTCTTTGATAAAACTAATATTTGGAATATCTTCTTTTTCTTTCATTTTTCTTCTTTACCTAAAAAATCTGCCCAACCTTTCCATTCGGATTTGTAAACTGTATTAGGTGCAGAAGGTAAATCATATTCATTTAATACAAATTTTTGCTCTCTCACAAAAACTGCGTACTTATCCTTAGAGCCTAACTTGAAATCTTTCAAATAATTCTTGAGCACATCAAATGGAATATAATTTTTAACTTTTGATGATTTGTTATTTGTTCCTAAAAATCCTGACCATCCTCCCATTTCACTCCAAATATCTTTAAAATATTTCTCTGGGTTTGGCGGGAATTTTTTAGGTAAAATATCTTGCTTTTTAATTTGCCTAAATTGTTTGTTCGATTTTACATCTAAATTCTTCAATATTTGACTTGCACTATTATAATCTAAATAATTTTTATCATTTGTAAAATATGAATCTAAACCTAACCAATCTCTTCTTCCTTTAAATTCATTTATATATACTTCACTTGGTTTTACTGGAATTGAATTAGGTCTTTCATTCCAATCTATATATTCATTCCAATTTTTAAATTGTTTTGAAATTACTATTTTACGAGCTTCATCAAACGCTAAATATTTTAAAGTTTTTCGTTCATTTCTTTTTAGATATGTTGGACCAATCCAATCTTCTATGCTTTTCCATTCACTATATGTAATTTGAGGTGCTGATGGTAGAAAAATTGGAAAATCGTTTGATTTGGTAAACTCTTTCCATTCATCACCGGTTTTAAATTTTAAAGAATGAACATATTCCCTTGCTTTTTCAAAAGGTAATCGAAATTTAGCTTTTTCTCGTGAAGAAATTGATTTACCTAAAAAACCCGACCAACCTCCTTTGTCTAACCATATATCTTTAAAGTAAGATTCAGGTGAAGAATGTATTCTTTTAATTGGATTTTGTTTAATATATTTTCGAAATTCAGCTGCACTTTTAAAATTTAACGGATGAATTATTTTTATAGATTCTTCCCAATTATACCAATCTTGTATTAATGAATCATATCCTAAAAAATCTGGCATTGTTGTAAAACCTTGATCTTTATATACACCTCTAGGATTTCCCGGTATATTCGAAGGGATTTGTTTAGTCTCCCAAAGAATTGAAAATTCATTTTTTGATTTCAATCCCAATCCCCTAACATATTCCCTAGCTTCCTCAAAAGGCATCCACTGAAAACGTGAAAGTTTTTCCCAAAGTTTTACTTGCAGTTGATCTGCTAATTGGCTGGCGTCTACATAGTCGGAAAATACTTCAAATTGAAATTGAGTAGATTTAAGTTCTTTTGGTTGGGATGTTACATCCTTTTTATCTTTAAAATATTCTATAATTCTGTCATCGTTGGCAGCTAAACCTCTTACAATGGCCAATATTTCATTGAAATTTTCATTGTCTATTTCTTGAGTTGCATCATCATATACAACAGGTAAAATTACATATCCCCAATCTTTACCTTCCTTTTTTCGCAAAGCTCTTCCCAAAGCTTGAACAATGTCAACTTTACTTTTTCGAGGATCAGAAAATACGATACAATCTATATTGGGAACATCTACACCTTCTGTCAAACAACGCGCATTGGTAATCAAAGCTTGAGGCGAATTAGCAAATTCTTGTATGACTACATTTCGTTTGGTTGTTGGTATTTTTCCAGAAACCGTAAAGGTGTCTATCGGCGCATAATGATAAGTATCCGTTATATACGTTTGTAATTCCTTATTGCGTGTCGCTTTTTCAATAGATGAATGGAAAGAAACTGCATTTTTAATTGGAAAAAGTTTCATTGCTTTTCTCAAAGCCAACATAGAAGCTAAAGACCTTGCTTCCGTTTCCTTTTTCCATTTATCATCCAACTGAACCAAATTATTTTGTTGAATGAAATCAGCTATTTCAGATTTTTGAACATCAATCGTTATAACCTTATAATCAGTTAATAAACCTAATTCAATAGCATCTTTGAAACTCATTTGCGTAAAAATGTCGCCATAAATTTCTTCATCGTCCATTGAGATAATTTCATCTTTCGAACCAGTGTAAAAACGTTCAGTTGCCGTCATGAAGATGCGCTTATCAATCGAAATATTTTCATCGAACAATAAATGACTGAATAATTTTTTTGTAGAACCTACCGTTTTATGCGCTTCATCAAAAATCCCTACATCAAATGTAAAATTGAATTCTTTTGAGATTTCAGCAATGATTCGTCCACTTTGATAGGTTGTGAAAATGACAAAATCTTCATCTTGATTTTCGTTTAGCCATTTCTTGATGTATTCAGGATTTGTTTGACAAGGAACACCTAAATTTTCTGTTTTGAAAACGATATCTTCGTCAGAACCAATTCCTTCATCAGAACAAATACATAACCATTTTACTTTTTTGCCTTCAGCAACAATTTCTCTTAAATAAACATCTAAGGTTTGTTTCACCAAAGACAAACTCGGAACAGCAATTAAAGTCGCTTTCGATTTCAGTTTTTGTGTCAGCCAATATCCCGTTAAACTTTTTCCCGCACCACACGGAAAGATTAATTTTCCTCGTTTATTATACTCTTTAACGAAATAATTAACAGCATCATTTAGTGCTTGAACTTGATGTGCTTTTGGTTGATAAGCAACTGGAGCATATTTTTTCTTAGCAAGAAATTTTCGAACTTGATCAAAAAATACAGCATCTAAATTCTGCCATGTATCTGCAAGCAGAGATGTTATAGGTTTGGTTTCAATTTTGTCTAAATTTCTTGAAGTTATATTCGCACTTGAACAAATATAACCTTGCGTAAATTTTTTATTCCCTTCCAATAAAGAGATGAAAGTTGCAACTTCTTTAAAACTTACAGAAGAATTAATTTCAGTATGAAATTTACATTGAATAGCATGAAATTCATCGCCACACTTTGCAATTAAATCTATTCCTAAATCATGAGAAGGAATACCTAACTCTTCAATTATAGTTTGCGGAACTTCATTCAATAACCAAATAGCATCGTAAAATGAATAAACCGGATTGATTTTGAAATACAATTTAGTCAATACCTCAAATGCATTCCCTTTTTCTTTCTTGTTTAAGGTAATCAGTTTATTTTGGAAATCCTTCCAAGAATTACAATCGTCAAAAAATTGATTTGCTATCATTTATGATTAGAAGTTTTAACAAATTTAATAAATCTAAGGTAGTTGAATATTGAAAAGCGATTAATCTTTTTTATACTAGCTCAATTGGAAAGATTTTTAATCATAGCATAAAGAATTCGAGAAAGTTCGTCTGCACTTTTCAATAAAGATTGAAATTTTTCAGTTTCTAAAGTTTCGGTATCGTGAAGTATGTCTAAAATAGAAACACATTCGAAAACTGAACCTCTTGAAATTACAAAAAAGTTTCTTCTATCTGGTTTTGAAAACCGACCAGATCCTTCGGCTATATTTAACGCAATACTGAAAGAAGCTCTTGTTAACTGATCATTTGTGGTCTTATTTGTTTTATTTTCTTTTAGAATTTCGATACATCTAAGATGAAATGATTTTGCTTTTTTGTAAACTTCTAATTTTTGGAAATCGAACATGATTTAAGTGTATTTTATAATTATCTCTATTGAAGTTAGTGAATATTATGAAAATATAAAATGAATAACTTAACTTTTATATGATAATTTCATCCCGTTTTGGTGTTAAAAACGAATTGATTTATTTAAAAATAAGAGTGAGAAAGAAAATGTAAATGATGTAAAAGAAAAAGTAGTTGTGTTATTTTCATTCTGCTCTGAATATCAAATAATATTTATTAAAATAATATTGAGAAAGAAAATGTAAATGATGTAAAAGAAAAAATTAGAAGTGTTATTTTAATTCTGCTTTGAATATTAAAATAAGAGTGAGAAAGAAAATGTAAATGATGTAAAACAAAAAAGGGAAGTATTATTTTAATTCTGCTTTGAATATTAAAATAAGAGTGAGAAAGAAAATGTAAATGATGTAAAACAAAAAAGGGAAGCGTCATTTTCATTCTGCTTCCCTTTTTGTTTTGTACTCGGGGCGGGACTTGAACCCGCACGCCCATACAGGCACAGGATTTTAAGTCCGGCGTGTCTACCAATTCCACCACCCGAGCGGACTTCTTAAAAGAGCGGGAGACGAGATTCGAACTCGCGACCCCAACCTTGGCAAGGTTGTGCTCTACCAACTGAGCTACTCTCGCTTATAATAATCTTGCTTTCACAAGTCAGCTTTTCAATTTCTGCGTTACATCGTTTTGTAACGGTGTGCAAATCTAAGAACTTTTTTTATTTTGACAATGGATTTTCTTAAAATAAATTTAATTATTTTTTATCCGCCAGTTAACTTCTTGATTTCGTTTAACTTCATTAAAGCTTCAACGGGTGTTAAAGTATTAATATCTATCGAAACTAATTGCTCATGAATCTGTTCTAGCACTGGATCGTTCAATTGAAAGAAGCTTAATTGCATGTTTGAACTTTCAACTGCCGCTTTCACTTTTGCTTTTCCAGCTTCTTTTCCTTTCCCCATGTCATGTGATGCTTCTAATTGCTCCAACATTTTCGAAGCTCTTAGAACTACTTGACTCGGCATTCCGGCTAGTTTTGCAACGTGAATTCCGAATGAGTGCTCCGAACCACCTTCAATTAATTTACGCAAGAATAATATTTTGTGACCAATTTCTTTTACTTGAACATTAAAGTTTTTGATGCGTTCAAATTGTTTGGTCATTTCATTTAATTCATGGTAATGAGTAGCGAATAGTGTTTTAGCTTTCGCTTTAGGATGCTGATGAATGTATTCCGCAATTGCCCATGCGATTGAAATTCCATCATAAGTACTTGTTCCACGACCGATTTCATCCAGTAATACCAAACTTCTTTCAGAAAGATTATTTAAGATACTTGAAGTTTCATTCATTTCCACCATGAAAGTTGATTCACCTGAAGAAATATTATCAGAAGCACCGAAACGTGTGAAAACCTTATCGACTAGACCAAGATTTGCTTCTCTAGCAGGAACGAAAGAACCCATTTGCGCCATTAAACAAATCAAAGCGGTTTGTCTTAAGATAGCACTTTTACCAGACATGTTTGGTCCCGTAATCATAATGATTTGTTGAGAATCACTATCTAAATAAACATCGTTTGAAATGTATTGATCTCCCGTTTTTAATTGTTTTTCAATCACAGGATGACGACCATCTTTGATATCAATAATCAATGAACTATTGATGTTTGGAAGAACGTAATTATTATCCAAAGCTGTTTTAGCAAACGAAACCAAGCAATCCAATTGAGCGACCAATAAGGCATTCATTTGAATCGACTGAATATGAGCAGTCATTGATTGCACTAATTCTTGGAAAAGGCGCGATTCAATTTGATAAATTTTATCTTCAGCTCCTAAAATCTTTGTTTCGTATTCTTTTAGTTCCGGCGTAATGTATCGTTCAGCGCTAACAAGTGTTTGTTTACGAATCCATTCTTCAGGAACTTTATCTTTATGTGTATTTCGAACTTCTAAATAATAACCAAAAACATTATTGAAAGAGACTTTTAAACTTGGAATACCAGTTCGTTCACTTTCTCGTTCTTGTAAAGCTTCTAAGTAATCTTTTCCATTTGTTGAAATGACACGAAGTTCATCTAATTCTCCATGATATCCATCAGCAATTACTTTTCCTTTTCCTACCTGAACAGCAGGCTCTTCCACCAACATTTTAGCGATGTTTTCAAGGATTTCTTTGCAAGGATTTAATTGACTTGAAATGCTTTTTAATAATTTCGAACTTGTTCCTTTCAACGCTTCTCGAATCGGCATCATTTGTTTCAACGTGCGATTCAAATGCATTACTTCACGAGGATTTACTCTTCCGACAGCCACTTTAGAAATTAAACGTTCTAAATCTCCAATTTCAGAAAGATGATCGGAAACTACTTCCGAACATTCAGAATTGTCTTTTAAGAATGAAACTGCTTCTAAACGCTCTTTGATTGGTTTTTCATCTTTTAATGGAAGAACCATCCAACGTTTCATCATTCGACCGCCCATTGGAGTTAGCGTTTTGTCTAAAACATGAATTAACGTTGTTGCATTTTCATGTGGCGAACTTACTAATTCCAAATTACGAATTGTGAAACGATCGAGCCATACAAAACGTTCTTCTTCGATGCGAGAAATAGCCGTAATGTGACCTAATTGATTGTGTTCTGTTTCGGATAGATAATGTAAAATTGCTCCAGCGGCAATAATTCCTTGTCCGATATTTTCAATTCCAAATCCTTTTAAAGAATTTGTTTCGAAATGTTTATTTAATGATTCATTCGCGAATTCAGGAGTGAAAATCCAATCTTCTAACCGATAGGTGTAATATTTTTCTCCGAATTGTTCGCTGTAATCTTTTGATCTATTTTTTTGAAATAAAATTTCAGTTGGCTCAAAACCTTGAATTAGTTTTTCGATGTATTCATTTGAACCTTGAGAAACTAAAAATTCACCTGTTGAGATGTCTAAAAAGGAAATTCCGTGTTCTTTTTTATCAAAATGAATGGCGCATAAGAAGTTGTTTTTCTTTTGATCTAAAACTTGATCGTTGTATGAAACACCTGGAGTCACTAATTCTGTCACACCTCTTTTCACAATTGTCTTCGTCATTTTAGGATCCTCCAACTGATCGCAAATTGCAACTCGTTGTCCGGCGCGAACCAATTTTGGCAAATAATTGTCGACAGAATGGTGCGGAAATCCAGCTAATTCAATGTAAGCATCAACACCGTTTTTACGTTTCGTCAATGTAATACCTAGAATTTTAGAAGCTTTTATGGCATCTTCACCAAATGTTTCATAGAAATCACCAACACGAAACAATAACATTGCTTGTGGATGTTTCGCTTTGATTTGATTGTATTGTTTCATTAAAGGAGTTTCTGCCACTTCCTTTACTACTTTTTCTTTCGCCAATTTCCTGCTTTTTTTTCAGCGGTAAAATTAACGTCAAATTAAGAGAATCGCTCAAAATGAAGCTCTTTATTATTAACAATTCATTATTTTTATGTTGAATAAAAAGGATTTAAAGAGGCATGTTTGTTCTTTTTTTTGGCTTGAACCAAAAGAAAGAACCAAAAAAAAGTTCAAGACTTGGAAAAAAATAATCTCTTCCAGTCTCAAAACACTACAAATTAGGTGGTCTACTTCATTTACATTTCGTAGCTTCCAAATTTGCTTAACGTGTTTTAATACCTCCAGAAATTATTTTTTTCCTAGGTCGTAAATCTCAATACAAATAAGAATCTCAAAAAAAACAATCTGATTTAAATTCAATAAATTGCCGATTAAATAATATTCTTTAATTTAGACTAAAACATTGAAAATGCCAACACGAAAAAACTCTAAGCTTTTAAATCTGATAATTATAGGACTTTTATCATTGAGTCTTGTTGTTATTTCGATCATGTTTGTTGGAAAACCGAAAGATCAAGGACCAAGAGATTTCATTATTGAATCGTTGCATTTTGATGACCGTCAAGTGGTTGAATTTGACAAAATCATTCATTTACATCACAATAAAGCTCGACTAACGGTTCACCGAAAAGATGCTTTAAAAAGAGAATTGTTTAATACTCTTTCTGAAAAAAAACAAAAAAACACCGATTCACTTATTGATTTAATTGGTCAAGTGGAGATGAAAATTGAAAAGTTAAATTATGCCCACTTACAAGATTTAAAGTCAATTTGCAAAAAAGATCAATTGAACGATTTCAAAGAATTAAGTCGTTCGTTTCCTTATTTATTTGAACAGCGAAAGTTGAAAAAATGAATTATCTTCGCGAGAAAATAGATTGAAATGAACAGGAAATTAAAATTGTGGGAATTAGATAGAGTTTCTGAAGAGGAATTTAAACAACAAGAAAAATTTCCTGTAATTGTCATTTTAGATAGTATTCGAAGTTTGAATAACATCGGTTCATTTTTCAGAACAGCAGATGCTTTTAATGTTGAGAAAATCTATTTATGTGGAATAACGGCAACACCACCACATAGAGATATTCAAAAAACAGCTTTAGGTGCAACTGAATCAGTAGAGTGGGAGCATCGCACAAATATCATCGAGTTAATCGAAGAATTGAAAAAAGCGGATGTTAAAATTTGTAGCATCGAACAAGCTGAAAAAACAACGTTCTTACAAGATGTTCCAAATCTACCAAAAGGAAAATATGCATTAATCTTTGGAAATGAAGTGGATGGAGTAGATCAAGAAGCAATTGATCATTCGGATTACATTATTGAAATCCCACAATTTGGTACTAAGCACAGTTTAAATGTTTCTGTTTGTGCTGGTGTGGTGATGTGGGAATTTGCGAAAAGAGAAATTTAAAAAGTAAGTTGCATTTTGTTTTAATTAGAAAGCAAGTGCAGATAACCATTGAAAAATTCTTCTTTATCATTGACTGAAATAGCAGAAATGCGATAAAAATATACTCCATCTGTTATTTTACAATTTTTGAATTCTCCATTTGTCATCATTTTATTTTTAGTTTGTTAAATAATTTATAGTTTAAAAAGTATAAGATAAACATATGGTAATCAATTATTTGTATTTTTTTTTTTTTGATAGTTTTATAAAAAAAATAACAAGTAATAAAATAAAAATAGTAATTTTGATCAAAAATTTTGGCAAGTTTAAATGGAATTCTTGCTTGTTCAAAATAAAATGATTTTAAGAATTCCTTACCAATTTATTAAAAATGAAAAAAATTAAATTTATTGTATCTTTTACAATTTTATGTGTTTTACTTTTATCTTGTAAGAAGGCAGAAATTCAATCATCTATTGAAAGAGAAAATATAGAAACTATAAATGAGTTATGGCGAACACCAAGTGGAATTGTTATACCATTTTCTGAGAAAAAAAATTGGAAAGAATATTTGAAAAAACATTATAATGAAAGTAAAATAGGGGGGTATCAATATATAAGTAATTTTTGTACTACACCTACTATAAAAAAAGGAACTGAATGTACTTCATCTAAAAATGGGGATTGTACGAATGCTTTTTCATGCACTGTTTGTGGTAATTGTTAACAAATCTCTTTAAATTAAATCGAAATGAAGATCAATTTTTTTTATATCTTTTTTGTATTATTATTTGTTCGTTGTAGTTTAGAAGAAAAAACATCTATTCAATATGATTCGTCTAAATATACTTATCATTTTGATACAATTTATAAAAGGTATAATGTTGATTTTACTCAAAATTATACAGGAGGAATTGATCTTCATTTTTTAGATTCAGGTACATTTATTGTTTATAATTTTTGTGGATCTAATCAACTCAAGGTACTTCGTCATGAAAGTGATTCGGTAATGGAATTGAGCTATTTCAATCCAAACTGTAAGAAATTATTTACATCAATAAAAAAAGATGGTGTGTATGTTATTTCAGAAAAGGGAGAATTGTGGCAATACTGCAAAAATAACTACAAGCAAGAGTTATTAGCAAATTTGATGGAAGATACAGTTTTAAAAAATTCAGGGTTAATAATAGAGGAATTCAAACCAGGAGGAGATCAATATGTTAGAGTCCCAGAGAATATTTTGTATTTCAGATTGAAACAAAATTATAAAATTAACGATGGTAAATATTCTAATAAGGATAGCTGTTTTCCAATTTTTGCTAAGTATAATTTAGACAATAAAAAAATAGAATTATTTGGGAAACAACCTTTTTTTGTAACCTATAATGAATATGGTTTTTTAAGTGTTAAATATGATTTGTATATAGGTGATTCTATTATTACTTCTGAAGGTTGCAGCGGTTTAATAGAGGTTATAGATACTAAAACACATACTGAACAAATAATTAATTGTAAAAGTCGTTATGATATTGATCCAATTAAGAAATGGATATTTGTGCCGGATATGAAAGATGCCAAAAATAAAAAAATGGAACATTATCTCTTATCTGGAAGTTATGAGTCATTATTCTACAATCCATTTAATGAAAGGTATTATAGAATTTTTCATCCTAAAATGGATAAACTAGACAAAGATGGTTTGTACAATACAGATTCAGATAAAGAATGTGTGCTAATGATTTTTGATAAAAGTCTTAAGCTTATAGATGAAGTGTTATTACCAATAAAAACAATTCAAGTATTAAAATTAATCCCTTCAAAAAATGGAGTTGATATTTACTTACCTGAGTTATTTAAAACTGAAAATAACCAAAAAATATTTAGTTTTTTACATATTACATAATTATTTAATGAAAAATATCTTTTTTACATTATTTTTTCTGATATCATGTGCTAATCCTATGGTCAGATTTTCGAAAGGAGAACAATTATTTATAGATGAATTTTTATTTAAGAAAAAAGAAGTGGCAGTTGGTGACCATATTGTATTTGTTTTAAATAAATCTGCATGTGAACCTTGTGAAAAAGTTGTAAAAGAGTTTTACATGCAACCGTTTGGAAATATTAAAAAGGTTTTTGTTGTTGGTTCTGAAAGAAGCCCAGAACCTGATGAATTAAATAATTTCGTTTATTTTGATTATAAAAGACTTGCGAAATATGGTGTTACTAAGGTGAATGGTTTAGTTCTTCTTTTCAAAGAAGGTAAATGTGTTTTACTTGAGCCTATTGACATTCAAAACATAACATACTTAAATAGGAAGATAAATAAGATGCTAAAGCAATAAATTATTAATTGTGAAATGATAAAACCTATAATATTTTTTTACTCTTAAATTTTTTTATTCTAGTTTTGAGGATGCAAACTTTCATTTTTATCAACTTAAATTCAAATTTAATATAATAATCACAACAATAAGTTTTATATAATCGTCATTCGATTCATAATTGTGTTTTCAAGGTTGATGCTTTCAAATGCATTCTCAGACTCAATCAAACAGGCAATTACATCTCCAACATAATCTGTTGAGAAAGAATTTTCTGAATTTAAATCAGGTGTCAAGATGTTGTTTTCAATCACAAAATCAACTGCTTCTCTAACTTTAGTTGCTTGTTCCAACAAACCTAAATGATCAAAAAGCATCGCAACGGATAATATGGTCGCAATCGGATTCGCAATTCCTTTTCCTTTAGCCTGTGGGAAAGAACCGTGAATTGGTTCAAAAAGCGCATATTTTTCACCGATTGATGCTGAAGGTAATAATCCAATTGAACCACTCAATACGCTTGCTTCATCAGATAAAATATCGCCAAACATATTTTCAGTTAATATCACATCAAACTGAGAAGGGCGAATCAATAATTGCATGGCCGCATTGTCAACAAACATGTAATCCACTTCAACTGATGGGTAATTTGAAGCTATTTCTTGAACAACTTTTCTCCATAATTTACTCGTTGATAGTACATTTGCTTTGTCAACCAATGTTAACTTATTTTTTCTTCGTTTTGCGGCCTCAAATGCTTTGATGGCAATTCGTTCGATTTCCATTTCAGAGTAAGAACAAATATCAAAAGCCGTTTTTGCTTCCTCATCTATTCCTTTTTCACCGAAATAAATTCCACCGGTCAATTCTCTGTATATTTCAATATCAACATTGTCAATTCGATCAGCTTTTAAAGGCGATATATCTTTTAAAGAATCATAAATTTTTAAAGGACGAATGTTAGAAAATAAACCCAAGGATTTTCTCAATGCTAATAATCCTTGTTCAGGTCGAACTTTAATTGTAGGGTCATTATCATACTTTAGATCGCCAATAGCTCCTAACAAAACAGCATCTGAATTTTTACAAATAGCTTCCGTTTCTTCTGTAAAAGGAATTCCGTGTTGATCAATTGAAATAGCTCCAAAATCTGCGAATCCCATTTCAAATGAAAGGTTGTATTTTACTTCAATCGAATTGATTGTTTTAACTGCTTGTTGGATAATTTCTGGCCCGATTCCATCACCTGGTAAAATGGCGATTTTAAATGTTTTATCTTGCTTGTTCATATGCTTCAATTTCGTTGTGAATACTACATAAATAATCTACTGTATCAAATCCATTCATTAAACATTGTCTTTTAAATTCTGAGATTTGAAAAGGAACAGATTGATTGATAGCTGGAATAATCACTTCTTGTTTTTCAAGGTTTACTTCTATCTCTAAGTTTTCATTTTTTCGCTCAACTAATTGCTGGTATAATTCTTCTGAAATTTTAATCGGAAGCAAACCGTTATTCAATGCATTTAATGAAAAAATATCAGCAATTTGAGTTGATAAAACTACTTTAAATCCATAGTCAGAAAGCGCCCAAACAGCATGTTCTCTGCTAGAACCACAACCGAAATTTGTTCCAGCCACTAATATTTGATTCAAACTGCCTTCTAAAGGCCATTTATTAAGATCAAGTTTGTCTTCTTTTCTCCAATTCGAGAATAAAAATTGACCAAAATTTACTCTTTCAATTGATTTTAAATGAACAGCTGGTATGATTTGATCTGTATCTATATTTTCAGTTTCCAACAATGAATAATTGGAAATCAAACGTTCAAATTTTTCCATAATCTATAATAATTCAAATTCTTTATGTGAAACGATTTCCCCTGCAATGGCACACATGGCTGCAGTGATTGGACTAGCTAAAATGGTGCGAGAACCTTTTCCTTGTCGACCTTCAAAATTTCGATTCGAAGTCGAAACACATAATTTCCCTGATGGAACTTTATCAGGATTCATTGCTAAACATGCAGAACAACCTGGTTGACGTAATTCAAATCCAGCTTCTTTTAGTATTGCATCGATTCCTTCCGTTTTGCATTGTTCTTCAACTTGTTTTGAACCAGGGACAATCCAAGCAGTTACATTGTTTGCTTTTTTCTTTCCTTTTACAATCGAAGCAAATTGGCGTAAATCCTCAATTCTACCATTCGTGCAACTTCCTAGGAAAACATAATCAACAGGAATTCCTACCATCGTTTCTCCCTTTTTGAATTGCATGTATTCAATTCCGCCGTCTGCAGTTGGAATTACTGAACCAATTGAAATACCAGTTCCTGGGTTAGTTCCATAAGTCATGATTTGACCAATTTCTTCTGCTTTGATGTCAATTGTTTTATCAAAAACAGCATTTTCATCTGATTTTAATAATTTCCAATCTTCTAATTTTGTTGTAAATTCTTCCGAATTATTTTTCCAATAATGTGTGTTTTTTAGATATTCAAAAGTGATTTCGTCGGGTGCAATTAATCCACCACGAGCTCCCATTTCGATACTCATATTGCAAACTGTCATTCTACCTTCCATCGTCATTTCTTGAATAACATTTCCAGTAAATTCAATGAAATAACCTGTTGCTCCTGCTGTTCCTATTTCTGCGATTACTTTTAAAACAACATCTTTTGGAGTTACGAATTTTCCTAATTTCCCAGAAATATCAATTTTCATTGTTTTCGGTTGAGACTGAATTACAGTTTGACTTGCAAAAACCGTTGCTACTTCAGAAGTTCCAATTCCAAAGGCTATTGTTCCGAAAGCACCGTGAGTAGATGTATGACTATCCCCACAGACAATCGTAGATCCTGGAATAGTTAATCCCATTTCTGGTCCGATAACATGCACAATACCTTGATGTTGTGTTCCTAAGTCGTGCAAGTAAATTCCAAAGTCCTTGCAGTTTTGTCTCAATTGTTTCACTTGAATGAACGATTCTTTTTCTTCAATGGGCAAATCTTGATTTTGTGTCGGAATATTATGATCAACCGTTGCTGTTGTTAATTCTGGACGAAAAACTTTTAATCCTTTCTCTCTTAATAATTGAAAAGCTTGCGGACTTGTTACTTCGTGAATATAATGACGATCGATGTAAATGACAGATTCTTTTTCATCTAAGGGTTTCACTATGTGTTTATCCCAAATTTTTTGAACTAACGTTTTCATATCGAAGGTTTAATGATTTAATATCGCTAGATTTATTGGTGTTTTAGCAATCATGTGCAATTGCTCATCTCTGATTTCTTTTTCTTTGTCCGCTACAATTAAAAAAGCAGCATATAACTCAGTGATTTCATCTTTTGAGAATTCATAACCTAAGTTTTTCAATCTGAAAGCTAATGCTGCTCTACCGCTTCTGGCAGTTAAAACAATACTTGAATCAAGTGCGCCAACTTCTTCAGGGAAGATGATTTCGTAATTTTCTCTATTTTTCAAAAAGCCATCTTGATGAATTCCTGATGAATGTGCAAAGGCATTAGATCCAACAATCGCTTTATTTGCTTGAATTGGCATATTCATCATTTCGGAAACCATTTGACTCGTTTCACATAAAAGTTGAGTGTTAATCGAGTTGATGAATTTTAAATTTTCATGTTTTCTCATAATCATCACTACTTCTTCAAGTGAAGTATTTCCGGCACGTTCACCAATTCCGTTGATGGTACATTCAATTTGACGAGCTCCATTTTCAATTCCCGCAATCGCATTTGCGGTCGCCAAACCTAAATCATTATGACAATGTGTAGAAAGAATGACATTTTCAATACCATTAACATGCTCCATTAGGTATTTGATTTTTGCTCCATATTCTTCGGGTAAACAAAATCCAGTTGTATCAGGAATATTAATCACTGTTGCTCCAGCTTGGATAACTGCTTCAATCACTCGTGCTAAATATTGATTTTCAGTTCTTCCAGCATCTTCAGCATAAAACTCAACGTCAAATATTTTCTTTTTGGCATACTTTACAGCAGAAACAGCATGTTCGATTACTGAATTTCGATTCATGTTTAATTTAGAATAAACATGAAAATCAGATGTTCCAATTCCTGTGTGAATTCTAGGAGCTACTGAATGTTTAAGTGCATCGGCTGCAGCATCAATGTCTTTTTCTACAGCACGACTTAATGCACAAACAGTTGCATTTTTGATTCGCTTTGCAATTGCTTCAACAGCCTCGAAATCACCAGGACTAGAAACAGGAAATCCAGCTTCAATTACGTTAACACCCAATAATTCTAATTGATCTGCTATGATTATTTTTTCAGCGGTGTTTAATTTTGATCCGGGAACTTGTTCTCCGTCTCGTAAAGTCGTGTCAAAAATTTGAATGTTGTTGTTCATTTATTTACATTTAAGTCCAATAAAATAGTTTGTAGTTATTCGCGAATGGGGTGCAAACTTCAGAACTTAATCTTCAAATTAAAATTCATTTTTATTCAAGGGCTACGCTTTTCAAAATCTACAATTTAATTTTAAGTTGAAGAATATTAGCTATTTATGAACTTGTTTTTTATTACGATCAACCAATGAATATCTGTTTTTTACAATGAATTATTTGGCTTCAATTGATTTTTATTCTATATTTATGAAATGAGGATTTTAAAAACAGCGCTATTTTTTTTGAGTTTCATTCTGATTCTTAGTTCTTGTTGTAGTCCTTTAAAACGGAAAAAAGAAAAAGGAAATCAGACTAAATTTTTATCGATAGAGGAGGTAATAAAAGAGAAAAACTCCAATTGGGCATTTTCAAATTGTGGTGTATCTTCAAGTATTCTTCATTTTAATTTGAAAACTTTTAATAAGATAACCATAGAATTTTCTCCTGATTGTAAAGCGATTTTCCCAATGTCAAGTTACAATAATGTGATTGATGTATATTGGCAACCTCAGTTGATTTCATCAAAAGAATATGATATTGTAAAGATGATTGAGAAGCATAAAACACACCCATCGAAAACACCTTTTATGCGCTTTAGATTGAAAAATGATTCGACAATTTCAGTGAAATATTACAATCGAGATTTTCAAAATAGATTGAATTCTGTAGATAAACAACGTATTTTATTTCCAGATAATTTTCATTATTTAGATTCTAATCGATGTAAATTGTTGAATATGAATTTGGAAATGGATACCTTAAAAAAGTAATTTTCTAAATCACATAAAGTCCATTGTCTCTTAGTTGAGCTAAAGTAAAACTACTCCAGAAAATTTTAAAATCACCAAGTGATGAAGATTCATATTTGGTTTTGAAAACTTCATACGTCATGACTTGCTTATTTTGAACTTGCATTTCATTCAATTGATCAAACAACCAAATTCCAAGATCTTCTTTGATATTGATGAGTACATCTTCTTTTTTAGAAGCGATACTCAATTCGATCATCGGTTGAGTTTTGCCTTTTTTGTTTTTTGAATACAATCGCTGTTGAACTTCTCCACCCAACCAAATTAATTTAGATGTAGGTTTAATTTCTTTATCATCGGATACATCAATCGAGCGTTCGATATACGTTTTTGGAATTATTGTTTTCGGCACTTTAAAGTCAAACCATTGCTGTAGGGGTAATTCGAAACCAATTCCATGCATGTAATTGAATAACGATTTTTTCAAGCCTTCACTAAATAATTCATGTTCACAACCTGTAGGATCATCGTGGTATAAATCATTGTTCGCAAATTCCCCATCCAAAGGAGTATTTCTTATTACATTGTATTTTTCAGGATTCAAACCAACTGGACTGTGAGCAGTCATGGCAAACTGATGCCAAAACCCTGATTGCAAAACACCCAATTCAAATAATTGTCGAACAACTTCCAACGAATCAATGGTTTCTTGTGCCGTTTGAGTTGGAAATCCATACATCAAATACGCATGAACCATAATGCCTGATTGCGTAAAATTATCCGCTACTTTTGCTACCTGTGCAACTGTTACTCCTTTTTCAATCAAGCGCAACAAACGATCAGAAGCTACTTCTAAACCTCCTGAAACAGCAATACAACCTGACTGAGCAAGAAGTCTACATAAATCAAACGAGAAACTTTTTTCAAAACGAATATTTGTCCACCAAACTACTGTCAATTCTCTTCGAATGATTTCCAAGGCGACCTCTCTCATCAAAGCTGGAGGTGCAGCCTCATCTACAAAATGAAACCCATTGTTTCCCGTTTGCTGAATTAACTGTTCAATACGATCAACTAAAATTGTTGCGGTTGCTGCTTCATAGGTTTTTATGTAATCCAACGAAATGTCACAAAATGTACATTTCCCCCAATAACAGCCGTGCGCCAAGGTCAATTTATTCCATCGACCATCACTCCACAAACGATGCATGGGATTGGCGATTTCGATTACCGATAAATATTTATCCAACTGCAAATCAGAATAATCTGGAGTACCCACATCCTTTTGTTTGAAATCAGGATCTTTTGAACCATTGATATAAACAACTTCATTATTTGAAAGTCTAAATGTTCGTTTCAATAATTCTTCAGGGCGATTGCCTTCCAAATATTCCAATAAATTTAACAATGCTCTTTCTCCGTCATCTAATGTAATGAAATCAATAAATTCAAAAACACGTTGATCTTTTACAGAGCGTAATTCTGTATTTGCATAACCTCCACCCATCGTCACTTTAATGGAAGGAAAATACTTTTTTATGAATTGACCACATTTGAATGCGGCATATAAATTTCCTGGAAATGGAACAGATATCGCTACTATAGTAGGTTGTTCTTCCTCTAATTTCTCTTTCAATAAAGAAAGTAAAATCGAATCAATGTAGGTGTCGTGTAATTGCAATGCATCATACATTCCGTCAAAACTCAAAGCGGATCTTCCTAAACGTTCAGCATAGCGACTGAAACCAAAATGTGGATCAACTGCTTCGATGATTAAATCCGAAATATCTTCTAAATACAAAGTTGCAAAATGCCTTGCTTTATCTCGAATCCCCATGGTGCCAAACGCCCATTCCAAATCTTCTAATTGATTAAACCGAGAAGCCTCTGGCAAGTAATTGCGTTCACAAATTAAGTGCGCTAAAGTTGGATTTTTATCATGCAAAAAAGAAATAACCGGATCAATTACTTTAATGTATTCTTTCTTTAATCGAAGAATTCGAAGACTATTTTCAGATAACTGTTGAGTTGAAACATCAATTGAATCAAATAACTGAATTAACCCTTCTTTTGAAAACAATTTTAAGATCACCTCAATTCCTAAATCAGTCTGATAAACAGGAATATTTTGTGTATTTAGAAATCCTTTTAAATAAGCAGTAGCCGGATATGGCGTGTTTAACTGCGTAAATGGAGGAGTGATAAAAAAAACTTTTTGCTTCAAAATCGGTTTTATTTGAAGTGTAAATATCGGAAATAATTAAACTACAAACGCGCTATTAAATTCGAATTGTAATATTGAGCATCATGAGAAACATCTTCAATCACCCATTCAGGCAATTCAAATTGTTCTTCTTCAGAAGATAATTCTATTTCTGCAATGATTAAACCGGCTAATTTCCCCTCGAAAACATCGACTTCCCAAAGATGGCTTCCAACGTTTATTTCATAACGTTTTTTAGATAAAGTCTTCGTTGAAAGTGTATTCATCATTTCCTTCGCCTCAGATACTGGAACTTCGTATTCATATTCTGATCTGCTAATTCCAGTAGTTTTTCCTTTGATTGTCAAAAAGGCTTTATCCCCTTTCAAACGAACACGAACTGTGCATTCTGGAGAACTAGACAAATATGATTGAGCAATAGAAATAGGCTGAGGTTTCACAACTTCAGCCCATTTATTACTATCTACTGTAAATTTTCTTTCTATTTCCATTGTCCTCCCCCTTAGTCCCCCTCCAAAGGGGGAAAAAATGAATATATAAATATATTGATTTCATTTGGTTTTACAAGGGGGGAGAATTTTTAGGGTAATAAAATGGGTAAGAATGATAAATTACAGACTCTTTAAGAACCTTTAGGGAACAACCTATTTTGTTGAGTTCAGTATTTTTGATATATACATTTCCTTTCTTATCTTTATACCTTCAGTAGAAATAAATTTAACCCATTATCTTCAAAATCATTGGTTTTCAAAATGTACTACTATTTCAACACGCCGGTTTAATTTTCTACCATCTTCCGTCTCATTCGACGCTATGGGTTTTTTATTACCATACCCTAATACATCATGAATGAACATTGTCAGACCAAGATCATCCAAAACAGACTTCACAGCCTGTGCTCTTTTTTTGGATAACTCCAAATTATATTTTGGCTTTCCAACGGCATCCGTGTGACCGTATATATCAATCGAACTGATTGATTTTAAATTGGGGTTTTCAAAATATGTTTTAATCGTGGAGATGGTTACCGGATCAAGATCAGCCGAGTTAAATTCGAACGATAGATCTCCTAGCCGGATTGTATCATTTTTTTCAGCTACTTCAACAGGATTTCCTATCGCATTCCTATCAATACTCACGGGTTCTATTCCATAAAGAGGGTCAAAGGAATGCCTTTCATTCTGATCATAGATACGTTGTTTCCTAACTGCACTGTCCTTACACCAACATAATGAATCAGGAGCATTCAATACAATATTATCAATGTAATAATGATATGTTTCATCCGGACTTGGTTTGTAGATGTATTTTTTTACTTGTTGATTATCCGGCTGAAAGTTTCCGATAACAATGTATTTTTCTTTTCCGGTCGCCACATAATCCAATTCAATTTTAACCCATTCTTTTTGCTTTCTTTTTGATAAACCTGAATATTGACTGCCAATATCAAGTGAGGGTTTTAAATTCAATAGTTTCTCCTTTTCCACGAGAATTAGAGTGTCAGAAAAAAGAATTCCCAGCGATTCAAGAATGGGATTCTCCGGTTTTATGTCAAATGATAGGTGATAGGATTTACCTTTGATCATCGGACAGATCAGTTGACTTTGTAAATACTTTCTGACATTTGGATAACTTGTATTGCATATCGGAATCGCGACGAATCTATTTATACTACCCTTTTCAACTTTTTCCGAAAGATATTTGGCTAAAAAGGAGTACGAAACGGTTCGCCAGGCTTCCGGAGCACATCCCTGATGAAATTCCTTACACAAATTTACATCCTCAAATGTACCATTAGCAATCAGGTTTTGAGCGTATGTATTATTGATGAATACGAATAAAAAGGAAATCCAGAAAAGTCTCATGTTTAAACCATTAACGCAATTGCTTTAAATCTTATTGTAACTAATTAAATCTTATCATATTTAACTTAATCAATTCTAGGTCCAAATCTTGAATCATCTGCGAAAATGTATGGTAATCTGTTTCGATTTCTTCAAGTTCATTCAACCGAATCTTGCCTTCAAAATATAGGAGCTGTGACATTTTGTAAATAGTTTCTTTATTCGTTAAAATCTCTTTTTGAAGTATTATAGATTCTTGCAATGCGCTTTTTTGAAGTTGTATCTCCATCCTCTTTTTTTCAATCTCTTCTTTTTTCAATTCAATTAATTGCTGTTGTTCGGCTTGACTAATGATATATAGTTTTTGTCTTCTGAAGTATTCGCCCTTGTTCAGAATGGGAATATTTAAACTAAATCCAATGCTCTGATACATATTATTGGCAATTTGCTGATTATATTGAATCACCGGAGCAGATGGTGAGGTATAATCTTTGTTATTCGTTGAATAACCCGTCCCCACATTCCCAAACGCGGACAATGAAGGATAGTACTGGGTTTTATCAATTCCATTCTGAATTTCAGCTAAAACTAGATTGTTTTGAATATTTTGTAACTCGTAATACTCTTCAGGAGTCAATAACTCTTTTGCAGAATCGGATCGAAAGGATTTTAATTTTGTTTCCTGCATTAATGGAAGTCCTAAATAATAATTCAGATTAATAGTTTCATATGCCAGATCTCTCGTTAAATTGAGTAATTCAATTGATTGAGTCTTGCCATTAATTGCTGTTTGCAATGTATCCAAAGCCCTTATTCTTCCTTCCGTTACCAATTCGGCTTGTCGCAATTTGAATTGATGGGTATTAGCAATGATTTTCTTTTGCTGTTCAATTTTCAATTCCAATTTCCAGATGGCGATACATTTTTCCAATACAACATTTCTGTTTCTATCCTGTGAACGTTCAATATCCAGACTAGTATTCTTCAATGCTGTTTCATTAAATTGGTTTTGCTTGAAATATCTGAAAGATTGAAAAAGGGTTAATTGCGACATTAAACTGAACGAATTGGAATAGATTGTATTATTTCCAAATGTATTTGTAAATGGATCCAGTTTTCTGCCGAACGAAATATTGTAATTCGGATTGGCTGAAATTGTCGGCAAAAAACCGAATTTTCCAAATTTATAATTTATTTCAGAGCGTTCCTGGTTACTCAATTGGATAACGTGTTGTTTTTCATTTTTGTTTGATAATTCAAAACAATCCTCCAAGCTCAATTCATGAGTTTGTGCAATCGAAGCAGCTGAAAGAAATATCGCTCCTAAAAGAATGTATGTGTTACGGAAGATTTTCATTTTTCAACCACACCTATTACTTTGTCAAAGAAGCGGGCAAGTAAACGCTTATTTTGAGTAATAATTTTTGCTTTTCCCTTTAATACTGCTTTTGCGGGGATTTTCTTTTTGTATGATGTTAGCAATTGCATTGGTAATTCAATCCCAACCTCATAGGTATCTTCCTTAGCAATAGAAGTAATCGCTTTTACTTTAACTTCCAATACACCATATTCATTTTTCGGATAGTCTGAAAGTTCAATGAATACTTTTTGTCCTGGTTTGATTTTTCCTGCTCCTGTAGCTTGTATTTTAACAATACCTGTAAACTTGTTACCTTTCGGAACCAATACTAATGAAGCATCTCCCGCTCTGTAAAAATTATTGACATTTAATTGACGATTGAACAATATTTTACCCGAAAAAGGAGCCTTCCAAGCAGTGTTTTTTTCCCATGACTGAATAGCAACTTGTAAAGTGCTAACTGATGATTGAATAGAGGACGACAATTTTTGAAGCTGTTGTTTTCCCTCGAATTCTTGCTCACTCAGATTCTTTATTAGATTACTGATATTGATTTCGTTTTGAATAATGACTTCTTTCTGATTTTGAAAAGTTTGCAAGAGTTGATTTTCTGCTTTCTCAGCAGTCAATAATTCATCTTTTGAGATAGCACTTTTTGAGTACAGGCGTTTCGCGGACTGGGTTTGCTCTTTTTGAATTTCAATATCTTTTTCGATCAGCTTTAATTTGTTTTGAGCAATTGTGTTTAACTGCTTCCGCTGTTCAATTTCAGATCTTAAGGCATTTATTTTTTTTGTATACAGATCACTGGTTTTAATGTTTTGCCATTCTGTAACCTGAGATAATAAAATTGTCCAGTTCTGTTGCAATATCCCTAAATTGACTTTTCTAATTGATGCAGGAATAGAAACTTGTTTCACCGAATCCAAATGTCTTAAACTTGAAAGAAACATTTGAATCTTTTGAATCTCAACCGGGTTTATTTTATTATCAAACTGAGCAATTATTTCTCCCTGTTCTACTTCCTGTCCATCACTTACTTTCAGGTCAACCAATTTACCATACATCAGATTTTCAAATTCAACAGGGGGGCGATTATTATATATAATTGCCTCTCCTTGTATTTCATCGGGATAAGTTATAAAATAACCTAATCCAATCAAGACAACGATAACGATAAAAAACAAGGTATTCCCCGAACGGGTCAACCAGGAAGGAGGAGCCGAAAGAGCCTCGTTTAAAGCTTCCGATTTGAGTTCTATGTTTATACTTTCTTTTTCCACGTCTAATTCAATTCCCGATTGATTGCATTTTCCAGTTTTTCAAGTTCCAATTGATTTTTCACCAGATTGTAATAAGAACCATTTAGAGTTATCAATTCTTTATGCGTTCCCTTTTCGATAATTTTCCCATGTTCCAGAACAACAATCTGATCGGCATTTCTTACTGTGCTCAAACGATGAGCAATAACTACAGTAGTTTTACCTTTGAAAAACTCGTTGAGGTTTTCCATAATGATTCGTTCATTTTGAGCATCAAGTGCACTTGTCGCTTCATCGAAAAACAGAAATTCAGGATTCCTATATACTGCACGGGCAATTAGTATCCGTTGTTTTTGGCCTGTACTGATACCCATCCCTTCAGCACCTATTTTTGTATTATAGCTGAGAGGCAGATTTTCGATAAATTCCCTAATATTGGCAACTGTCACAGCATGTAGTAATCTCTTTTTATCTACTTCATCCTCACCGATGGCTATATTGTTTGCTATCGTATCGGAAAATATAAAGCCTTCCTGCATTACGGAGCCACAATGTTCTCTCCATGTATGCAACGCTATTGAATTTATATCGACTGTATCAATTTTTATTTCTCCTTTAATTGGCTCATAATAACGAAGCAACATTTTCATAAGGGTTGTTTTTCCGCTTCCACTTGATCCAACAATGGCTGTTATTTTATTAGCTGGAATTGTTAAATCCAAATCGGTAAATAAATTATCAGATGTTGAAGGATAACGGAAATTTATCTTGTCCAATTGAATCTGATGATAGTCTGGAATATATTTATTTCGTTCAACTCCTTCCAATTCTTCATCTTCTTTGTTGTGGATCTCGCTCAAACGTTCGATGGATATTTTTGCATTTTGATAGGAATAAATAAAGGATAAAAACTGACCTACCGGGGCGTTAAGCTGTCCTATGATATAGGAAATAGAGAGCATCATCCCTAAAGTAATGCTACCATCTATTACCAATTTAGCAGCCAAAAAACTAATGATGATATTCTTTAACTCATTAATGATATTGGCACCATTTCCTTGGATTTGTTCTAAACGCAAGTTACTGATATGAATTTTAAATAGTTTTATTTGCAGGGCTTCCCAACCCCATCTTTTGTTTCTTTCGGCATTATGTAATTTAATTTCTTGCATCCCTTGGATAATCTCCATCACTTTTGATCTTTCATTACTCATTTGTGAGAACTGCTTATGATCCAAATCCTTTCTTTTCTTCAGAAAGAAAGAAATCCAGATGAAGTACAAGATAGTACCAATAAAAAAGACACTAAAAATAGGTAAACTATAGAGTGATAAAACGATGCCAAAGACAACAAAATTAAATGCAGAAAATAATACATTCAGTGATTGAGTAGTAAGGAATTGTTCTATCCGGTGGTGATCATCTATACGTTGCATAATGTCTCCCGTCATTTTACTATCAAAAAATGAAATCGGAAGCTTCATCAATTTGATAAAAAAATCAGAGACAAGTGAAATATTAATCCGGGTTGAAAGGTGTAATAATATCCAACCTCTTGATATTTCTATAAGTGTGCGGCCTATAAAAACAAACAATTGAGCAAATAATACAAGGTATAAAAAATGGAAATCTTTATTCTGGATTCCAATGTCTACCACACTCTGCGTTAAAAAAGGAAATGTTAATTGTAAAATACTGATTGAAAATAAACTGAGTCCCAGTTGAAACAAATAACGCTTATAGATGGAAATGTATTTCCAGAGAAAATTAATGCCGGTCTTTTTGGGCATGTCATCATCTTCTCTTTCAAGTAATTTATGCGTAGGTTCCAGGAATAATACAATTCCTTCTAATGTCTCTTCATTGGCATGCTTTCCTATCCAATTATCAATGAACTCTCGTTTGGAATATTTTAATAAACCGTGTGCAGGGTCCGAGATATAAACAGTGTTCTTTTTTATTTTATAAACAACAACAAAATGGTGTGCATTCCAGAAAACAATACAGGGTAAGATTGAGTTATCTTCTAACTTTTGAAAATTAATTTTAGCACCCAACGTTCGAAAACCAATTTTTTCAGCAGATTCTGAAATTCCTAATAATGAGCTTCCTCTTCTACCTGTCTCCGCAAGTTTCCTAAGTTTTTGTAAAGAAATATCCCTTCCATAATACTTTGAAATTATTCTCAAAGCCGTAGGACCGCAATCCATTGTGTCGGGTTGTTTGTAGAATGGGAATTTCATTTTAACGATTTTGAATTCAAATAACGGTGAGTAAAATTAACAAAACTCTTGCTTTTTAACCTTAGCTATGGTGGATTTATAATAACGGGTCAATAGATCATAAATAACAAACTCATTTTTACGCTGTTGGGACATAAAAGCCCGATTCAGCTTCATATGGATCAAACTGGATAACAAATTATTAAAATCAACCTGCAATTCACCAGATTCATATAAATCTCTGATTTTTTGAACCGTTGTTCGCTGATTATTTGATAATTCATGGATAACCTCTATTAATTGCCCCATTTCCGGTGGTCGATCCTGATCAATTGATCTATTCAAAAGTTTTTCAATTACACTTCGATGTTGTCTGAATTTATCACCGAGCAAAATTTTCAACTCTTTATTACCACCATGTTCTTCAAAGAACTGTTTACTTAATATTTCCATTAAATTGTATTTTTCTTCTATTGACAATCCAAAATCGTTCAGTAGTTCGTCTGTCGCCCGCAAAGCAATATGCCAACGCACTGTATCCTTATCTTCTGAATTTAACAAAGCCAGACTGTTAACACAAGAAACGCTATCGTGATAAAATAAATCCTCTGCCAGTTCAATGCTATTATCACCATATCTTTTTATTTCACGGATGTATGTATCCGTCAGTATTTCATATATGATCCCTTCTTCAATGAGCGAATCTAATTCTGTATGTATTATTGATATAATTGTACCGTAATGGGACTTATCTTTAAGATGTAGCCTAAATCTGATATGATTATCCGGATCATTGTAACGAATAAAGAACCATTTATCAATGTAGCCTTTTTCGATCAAATATTCAGCAATAGGTTTCAACTTTTCAGTCAATATATAATCGGCTGTTTTAACGCCACTGTATATCTTATAATAGAGCCATTCGCTTCCAAGTAGAAAATATTGTTTCGACTTTATTTCCTGAAGAGTACTAAATTCCTGATCAGGGAATGGGGTTTCATCATTCACAATAAAACCTACACACTCATTTGTAAAAACATTACCTTCAGAATCTTTTACCAAAGGGGCTTCCATGTCAAATAAAAATTCAATTAATTTGACGCTTGGCCTGTTTTTTAATGTATCAATGAATGCAAGAATAGCAATTTTCTGATTCGTATCAATCAGCAGTTCATTATCTCCATCAACGATTAAGAATAAATCCGGTAAATTATGTGTTTCCTTAAAATTTAAAAAGGCCGATATACATTCATCCTCATTTTTTACCTTTAATAACAGCTCAAAATGACGTTTTTTTAATTGCCAGGTGGCAGGATTGACGATAATGTTTTTGTAATACACACGAGGTAAAAACTCATATTCATGCACCAAAGCTCCCCAAGTAAACCCTATATATGATTTTTCATAGTACTGAGTTTGTAATTCGCATAAAAATTGATATACCGGTAATGCGTTATATCCAAAATTATGGGCATTCCCAAGTCGTGGGATCACTTGCCTGTTTAATCGTTTACTCCTCAATATCAATTGATTTTTCCTAATTGAAATAGATAAATCAGACAGATCAATTTGGTGATCAACATCTACTGATGATTTAGCCAGGTAAGGAATTTCATATTTTCTGAAAGATGGTCTTGCCAGAATATTCCCGGTTCTACTCTCAGGTAAATGTACAATCTCCGCAAGAATACTGTTCCCGGCTTGTTTCTGTTCAAATTCAGATAACTCAGATACAATCTTTGAGATTTGTTCATTTCCATTTGCAAACCGGCCAATCATAATAATTGCACTTGATCCGCCAGTTCCTTTCAATACCAATGTATTTTTATTTGTATTCAAGACATTAAACCGTACAGCAAAAGAATGAGGTAAACTTTTTTCTGAATGATCAATATCTGCAAAGTCTTCTTCCAAAAGAGTTATCTGGTATTGATTATCCGCAATGCTTTTATTGAGTATTCTGTTTAGAGTTGACTGTACATTTGTCCATTTAATTTCACTAATTGAAGGTGTGTAATAACCAACCAGATCATCCACTAAATCATTGATGCCATTTGTGTCTTTAAACGGATAGCCAATACCGGTTTCCGTATCTAATACCTGTAACAATGGCATCTCCTGATCTTCATACCTTTCAGTAAATCTTTTCTTAAAATTAGTCAGGTTTTGATTGTTGTTTTTTGGGGTGATTTTATTTAAAAAGTGTAAAGTTTCTAAAATATTTTCCTGTATTTCACTATTCAACGTAGCTACTTGGGGATTCTTGAATAAATCTGTTTGCAATAAATTTGTTTCTGAAATATTGGGTAAGATTTTCTTTACTGCATCAAATATCATTTGATATTGGTCTATCGGATTGAGGATATTAATATCTAATTCTCTAATTGCCGTTTCGATTCCTTTTAAGGATGTTGCTAATTCTCTTAATTCTTCTGATTTATTAATTTTTGAAACACGCTCTATAATGCTCATAATTACAGAGAAATACTCATCCCCCGTAACGGTTGGTTCCAATTCACCTATGAGCAATTGTTCTGAAATTAATTCATTAATAAAATTAGTAGCTTCGTCCAAGGTTATGTCTTCATCTACCAATAAATTAGCTAACTCAACCACTGTTTTACCTTTTGCCGATTCGGAGAATATTAAACTCAAATATTCTGAAAAATCAACCTTACTTATTTTGTGAATACGTTTGCTTTTTGAATAGTTGTATTCCACATATCGGTAAAAGTCTCCTATTTTATATATGCTGGTGTTGGGAAAGAATAATAAGAACGGCTTAATAAATTCTTTTTTAGATATCTCTTGCGCCATCTCGCAAAGCACATTCATATCAAGTCTTGTTTTTCTATCCAATGTTTTGAATAAATCCTGATCAAATACCACATTTGAGTTATCAGTAAAACGACCTGTGTTCAGGCCGGCAAATAAACCGAATGGAGTACATCGATAACAAGATCTTGATTGGTACTTATAAATGGAAGTATTGAATTTCCGAAGCTCCTTATCTCCTTTTAATAAATTATTGATGAATTTTTTTCTTTCAGCATGCAAGGAAGGTGAAGCTAAATAAATTGCTTCTGAAAAATAATTATCCTGCACTTGATTTGTGATAGGAAATAGGGGGGTACGAATAATAAAATCAGGTAAAAATTTCATTCAAATATGGTTTACTCAATTAACATTCTCAATTAGAAATCCCCTCTCTTCATTTGTACTGCCCAGGTTCAACATGATTGCTTCATCGACTTCATACATATCAAGTAAATCTTGTATCTTTTGCTTACATTCTTCCGGATTGCCATAAACATTTAATGTTACATTATTTCTTGATGCAATTTCTTCTTCAATCCTTTTTTTCGATTCATGACAAAAAACACTTATTGCTATATTCGTCTGTGGTTGGAAGCCGTTTTTTTCATAAAAGGATTTTTTTAGATCTCTGATAATATTTGAATCCGGCAATGGGCTGTTTAATTGGTGAAATAGCGACAGGCTGAAATTCATTTTATTTTCAATAGTAAACTCTAACATAGAATTCGAATTTCCCAACATCCACATATCAGGCTGTATTTTTGAAAATGGTACTAATACAACGTCTTCAAATTCATTATTGAAGAGCTTATTTAATTTTTGTATCCGCTGTTTAAAGTCTAAATTATAGCTAGTATCCGTAATGATGTCGGTAATTTCTTTTGATTCAAAACTTCTGGCAAAACCTAAATCAACTCGATTTGAAAATAAAGTTGATAGCGTTTTATAATTTTGAGCAACCTGAAACATGGATGAATAGAGATTGATTTTTATTCCGGCTGAACCGATCTTAATTATGTCTGTATAGCCGGCTATGAGGGTCAGCATTATATCTACATTTCGCCATGCCACATTATTGGTATAATGTTCAGCTAACCAATACCTTGAATATCCTTTTTGTTCTGCCAATTGTGAGTTTGATATTGTATGATGGATTGTCTCAAGAGCATTTGAGTTTTCATCTACGCTACCAAAATCAAGTATTCCCAATTTCATTCTTTCTTATTTTAACAATAAACATTCTATCCAGTCTCTGTTTTCACTGCTGAGTTTCGATAATAGAACCAATCCAATACCCGAAACTCCTTCTAAAAATCCTGAATCAGTAACCCAGCCTTTTTCAGGACTTCGATAGGCTTTATATCCGCATGCGCCATCAGAGTATCTGTTTTCGTTCAAACTATGTTCTAACCAATAATCAGAAAGTTTCAAATACTCCTCTTTCCCGGTTGATAAATATGCCTCATGATATATTAAGGCCAGACCGGACGATCCGTGGCATATTCCTGCATCCAGTATGGATTCTTTTACAGGATCCGTTCTTTTTAAAGAATGATCAATTAACTCAACTGCGTGGTTGAAGTGCTTTTCACCTTTTATATCGGACTTTAAATTTAGGAATACGGAAGCTATGCTTAAGTCCCCATAACACCAGCCTATTCTGGCATTTTTATGAATTGAATTTTCACCTATCCAGGAAGGATAAAAAGAATTGTACTGTGATAAATCGTTTCTATGATTTTCGAAGAAATTCAATAAACCCTGCATTATTTTTTCTGATTTCCCATTGTCCTTTAAATCCAATGTAGAGTTACATTTATCTAAAAAATACAGTATACTGGCCATACCATGTGACAAACTGAAATTATAAGCATAGTCGCCTTTCTCTTCACTTTTAACTTCCGTCAATAAACCAATGCAGTCTGTTCCTTCTATTCTTATTACAGCTTCAGATAAACTGTTAATGAAAACATTTACATACTCAACAGTTTTTGGGGTATTTCTGTTAGCAAAGTAATTCGCGATACCTAAAGAACCGTGTAGATAATCGTAGTTATTTGATTTTATGAAATACATCATACACTCATACAATGTCTCATCAGTACTTTCATACAGGGAATCTAAATCAAAATCAATTATATCAAGCTTTACAATATGCTCTAGTACCCAGTTGATTCCACAAATCCCACTGGAAAATGTAGGGTAATCCGCACCTGAGTTAATTTCATCAAATATGTATTCTAGTTTTGACTGGATTACCTCATGAATAACCGGATTTGAATAATTTTTCGAATAATAGGCTAAAAAAAGTAACTCCCCAGCTACTCCATTCATTAAATCAACATGAGGGTTTTCTTCTTTATATAGAATATAATCACAAATACTGTGAATTCGGTTTTCAATTTCTTCTTTTACTGTAACCTCCATTTAATGATTCCGATTAGTGATTGATACTTAATTTGTTTATAAAAATAATACCGTCATAGAATTTAACCGGGATAATTTTTACCGGATATTTACCTAAAGCATAAGACCAAACTGTTTTATTTAACCATTTAAAACTTTTTTTGGATTTCATGGAATTAAAGTCTATCCAACCGCTATTTCCTTCTCCGAAAAACGTATGAAGTCTTCCTTCCAAGCTTTTCTTATTGGGTTTCTCCAGCGTATATTTTCCATCTTGATAATTATATAATTCTCCTGAAAAACCATATAATCCAACGTAGTAACTCTCCTTTTTTATTCGGTCAGGAAGTACAGCACCAGCATAATAGTTCCCAAAATTTGAACGTGCCTTTGCTATGTGATCATTTGCTCCCCAAATAATTATCTTTTCATTCGGATACAGGGAATCACAAAACCAAACTATGTTATCCGCCATAACTGAATCTCTCAACGGATACATTTTTTTAGTGTTTTCGAAGTTATTGAGTAAGAATAATCTATTGGAAATTACTTTTTTGTAATACAATAAAGTTGAATCTACTTTACTTTTTTCGGCGATTATTTCATTTAGTAGGGTATAATTTTTAGTTAATGTGTTTGCGATCTTTTTTATTGAATCATAAACCGTTTGATCAAGATTTGAGTCTACACGGTGAAACGTTGTGAAATTTGAGAATAAACTATCATTATAATACGTTTCATTTATCAGTGAGGTATCAACATTCTTTAATAATTTTAAAAAGCCCGATCCGTATGAACTGGATGGTTGATAGTCAACCCCTCCTATATTCAGATTGTTCTGTTTCACATAATTCATAAGTGATATTGTTGGTTCCGACCACCAAACCGGATATATTGAATGACGTGTCAGCCATGTACTATCATTTTTATACTTTAAACTATTTCCATAATAACAGTCTGCCATCCCACTTTCAAATAAAATAACATTGAAATTATGTTTCTCATGTAAATATTTGATCAGTGTATATTTTATCTGGCTGTATTCGTGAACATAATGATTGTTTTCACCCAGAAAAATGTATTTTTTACCCTTTATTAAGGAATCTAATTTTTTAAACTCTGAAACATCATCCAAATCATTTATCACACCATAATTTTGGGATATTGCTACAAAATCCAGAGAGAGTATGAGTATAATGAATAAAATACCTTTCATAGTTTTATCATTTGAAAAGAGAAAAGTCCTCCTAAATCTTTCGATTTAGGAGGTGATAATTCTAACTGTTATTTATAAACGAAAAGTATTACAATTAGGACTTGTGTGCTCAGAATTTGGAGATGGGCAAGTACATGTATCCCCAGCGGTTACTGTACAGTTATCGTCAAAGCTTTTCTTAGGCTTACAACCGATTAATGTCCAAAGTATTGCACCACCCTGAATAGACTCCATGTGGTCTTTGTTCAATTTAGCAACTGTTTCTTTGTTTAGGTTCAGTTTACCCTCAAATTTAATTTTTTTCATTTTAAAAAATTAAGTGTCCAATGCTTACTCTAGTTACTTTTTTCTTAAGCTTAGTATTTTCAGCTTCCTACTAAGTTAAAATTTGTGCAAAATTCCGCGACAATCGGTTTCATGCACATTTATAAAGTGTTGTCGTCACTCTATTTTTTAAATGACTTTAATCCTGTTAATTGTGGTTTACAATTAGATCTTTTTTAAACGAAACAACGTTATTCAACACTAATTAGTACAATTTCGACACAAAAAAAGGAATTATTTTTTTAATTAGGTTAATTTTCTTAGGTATTTAATTCATCTTTTTTTCAAATATAAAAAATTTTAAATGTAAAATATAATTTACGATAGTGTAAAATTATACAAACGATTGAATTTACACTTCACTTCTTTAAATGATGACTTTTGTTAAATGGAAGAAATTCATATCGGGGAACAAATAAAAACTGTCATAGAAACCAGGGGAATAACAGTTTCCGAGTTTGGGAGAAGAATAAATAAAACAAGAGAAAATGTTTACGATATTTTTACCCGGCAAACTATTGACACAGGTCTACTCTATAAAATTTCAGAAGTCCTCAACTACAATTTCTTTTTAGTCTATTCCGAAAAATTTCAAAATAACAATATCAATATTGATTACCTTATTAAGGAAAATAATATGTTGAAAGAGGTTGTTGAAATTTTAAAATTGAAAATTAAAAAGAAATTGGTGGGTTGACAACTAGTCTAATACCAGTCAACAACTAGTTGACGAACAGTTAAACACTAGTAGAAAACCAATAAAAAGTCAGCTACTTATTAGTTATCAAAAAAGTCGTAACCAAAAACCGATAAAAAAGGTTTACCCAAACTAATATTTTTTGAGATTCATTTGAACATTAAAAAACTATTGTTTTTATAGATTATTATTTATTTCTTAAAATTTTGGTGGGTTGACAACTAGTTGCACAGTAGTTCACAACTAGTTGAATAATATTTATACACTAGTAGCAAACCAGTAAATTTTACTATTGAAAAGCTATGATGTCAAAATTTTTCCAAAAATTGAGAAACCTGCCAATAAAATATAAACATATTTTTTTAGTTTAAAACAAAGATAAACCTGAACTCTTAGCAAAAAAAACTAGTGTTTTTTCTTTCTACTGTATGAATCTGTAACCTATTGCGTTATATTTAAAAACAGTGTGAAATTATGGGAACTGTTATACTTTTAAACTCTTTATTTTTATTACTATGGAAATGCAACCACTTAAAGGTTCAATTTTCATTTGTGTCAAGGACATTCAGGAAATTGAAAACATCCGGTATTTAGCCGCATGGAGACACCTTAAACAAATTAAAGATTCCTTATTAAAATCGAAAGTTACGGTTCGGGAGTACTGCACTTTCCTCAAAGTCGAATACTCTTTGGTAGTTGAGAAAATCAACAAAATTCGCTAATCACACTTAAAACTTTATTTACTTTTGCTTAATCGTCCGAAATTACTACGGGTTTATGGAGGGTAAGAAATAGGGTAAGAATTTTTGTGTCCCTCATTGAAAACATAAAAGGGATCAATTAGACCCAATAAGTGCCAAATAGGCTACATCCTTTTAAATATAGGAGTTTCACAAGATAAATGAGGCAATAGATACCTTAATTACACTAACAAATCCTCTCCAAAGGGGGAAATAAGAAAATACTAAAACCCAGCAACTACAAAGTCTCTCGACTTAGCAATCTCAGGTTGTAAGTATTTATCTTTTTCAACAAAAGGAACGATTGCTCTGTATTTAGCAACTATTTCTTCTACTCGTTTTGAAGATTTTAATGGTCTTCTGAATTCTAAAGCTTGGGTTCCGTTTAAGATTTCAATTGCTTGAATTGTAAAACAATTTTGAACCACTCTGTATAATTTAGTTGCAGCATTTGCTCCCATACTCACGTGGTCTTCTTGTCCGTTTGAAGAATCAATCGTATCGACACTTGCAGGCATACATAATTGTTTATTTTGACTTACAATAGAAGCACACGTATATTGTGGAATCATAAATCCTGAATTTAATCCTGGATTTGCAACTAAGAATGCTGGTAAATTTCTTGTTCCTGAGATTAATTTATAAACTCTTCTTTCAGAAATACTTCCTAATTCAGCCAAGGCAATTGCTAAGAAATCCATTGTAATAGCTAATGGCTGTCCGTGGAAATTTCCTGCAGAAACAACATCGTCTTCATCCGGGAAAATCGTTGGATTATCCGTCACCGCATTGATTTCTCTTTCTACAATTTCTTTTGCATATTCGATTGCGTCTAATGAAGCACCATGAACTTGTGGTAAACATCTAAATGAATACGGATCTTGAACGTGTGCTTTTTCTTGTGCAATGATTTCACTTTCTGCTAACAAATCACGCATGATTTCAGCAACTTTTATTTGTCCTTTTTGATTACGGATTCCATTTACGGAAACACCAAAAGGCTCTTTTCTTCCATCGTAACCATCTAATGAGATAGCTGCAACTTCATTGAATTGTTTGAATAATTGAAATGCTTTTGAAACAGAATAAGATGCATAAGTACTCATAAACTGAGTTCCATTCAATAAAGCCAATCCTTCTTTTGAGCGTAAAACAATCGGTTCCAAGTTGAATTTTTTCATCATTTCAGAACTGTGCATTTTCACACCGTCAACATACACTTCACCTTCACCAAACAAAGGCAACGATAAATGCGCTAAAGGAGCTAAATCTCCAGAAGCACCTAAACTTCCTTGTTGATAAACAACCGGTAAAATATTATTATTGAAAAAGAAAATTAAACGTTCTACAGTCTCCACTTGTACACCTGAATGTCCATGAGAGATCCCCAAAACTTTTAAGAAAATCATTCGTTTTACTAATTCAGAAGGAACTTCTTCACCTGTTCCACATGCATGTGATAAAACTAAATTCGTTTGTAATTGCTCTAAATCTTCATTTGAAATAGCAGTATTACACAATGAACCAAATCCTGTATTTACACCGTAAATTAAACGTTCATTTTTTGCAACTTTTTCATCTAAGTAAGTTCTGCATTTTTGAATTGCTGCACGAGCATTATCAGCTAAAACTAATTGATAATTTTCATTTATTATTTGATCAACTTCTGTTAAAGAAATCCATCTATTATCTATTTGTGTAGTTTTCATAGTATCGTTTTATTTTTGGAAAAAAGAGATTAACTTATCAGTTTCTAAAGCTACTTGTTCTCCTGTTTCCATATTTTTAACATTTACAATTCCTTTGTTCATCTCTTCTTCACCAATTAAAGCAACAAATTGAACTCCACGATCATTCGCATATTTCATTTGCTTTTGCATTTTTGCATTTGAAGGATAAATTTCAGAATCAATTCCAGCTTTTCTGCATTGGTGAACTAATCTCATGCAATGAGCTTGTTCCTTTTCTCCAAAATTCACAAACAATAAAGTCAAACCTAAATCTGTTTCTTTTGGGAATAATTCCAATTCAGTCAACACGTCGTAAATACGATCTGCACCGAAAGAAATTCCAACACCTGACATTCCTTTCATACCGAAAAGACCTGTCAAATCATCGTATCTTCCACCTCCACAGATGCTTCCCATTTTTACACCATTCGCTTTTACTTCGAAGATAGCTCCAGTGTAATAATTTAATCCACGAGCAAGTGTTACATCAAATTCAATTGTTGCACGTTGCACTCCAAGTTCATTCACTTGTGCTAAAACATATTCCAATTCTTCAATACCTTTTAAACCGATTTCACTTTCAGTTAAAAAGGCTTTCATTTGTTGTAAACGTTCTTCAGTTGAACCTGAAATTGTAAATAATGGTTGAATTTTAGAAATAGCACTTTCAGAAACTCCTTTTTCAAGCAGTTCTTTCACAACACCTTCTTCTCCAATTTTATCTAATTTATCGATTGCAACAGTGATGTCAATTATTTTATCTGATTCACCACTTACTTCAGCAATTCCAGATAAGATTTTACGGTTATTAATTTTAACAGTGAAATCAGGAATACCTAGTGAAGTTAATACTTCATCAAATAACATCACAAAATCAACTTCATAAACTAATGAATCACTTCCAACAACATCTGCATCACATTGAAAGAACTCTTGGTATCTTCCATGTCCTGGTCGATCTGCTCTCCAAACGGGTTGAATTTGGTAACGTTTAAAAGGAAAAGACAAATCATTTTGATGTTGTACCACAAAACGTGCAAAAGGAACGGTTAAATCATAGCGCAATACTTTTTCAGCTAAAGAATTTGCAAAACGAGGTAAATTATTAGCTTGCAGTGCTTCGATATCCGCTTTTTTCATTTTTTCTCCAGAATTCATTATTCTGAAAACTAAACGATCGCCTTCTTCTCCATATTTCCCCATCAATGTTGTTGAAAGTTCAAAAGAAGGTGTTTCAATCGGAGCAAAACCATATTTTTTAAACGAATTTTTAATTGTATCAAAAATATAAGTTCTTCTTGCTACTTCTAAAGGTAAAAAGTCTCTTGTTCCTTTTGGAATTGCAGGTTTTTGTGCCATTTATTCAAATAATTTGATGCAAAGATAAATTTATAAATTCAAAGCGCAATGAATGAAGAATTGAAATAGAATTTGGAGGCTTATAATTAGCTATAAGTATGTTTTTTTTTAATTTATAGATAATTATAACGCCTTTTTAAAACAAATCATCTAGCGTTAAAACATTTTGAACGAGTCCGGTAGAATGAATATTTTCATCTAATCCAAAAGTAGTAATCATAGTGAGAAAAAGTGATTTTCTTGTTTTTACAGCTTGTTTAAATACACTTAACTTATTTTGCAATTCTGTTTTATATTGTTTTGTAATCTGAAAAGGATGAATTGAAAATTTCACTTCACAAATTGAAATTACTTGATCTCTACGGTCTAAAAGTAAATCTATTTGCACTTTTTTTTCTGAATCTATCCATGAACTGGATTCTGTGTAAACGCCATTAATTCCTAATCCTTTTTTCAAATAATCAATATGGTCCATCCAAATATTTTCATAAGCGTATCCACTCCAAGCTCTCCAAGTTGGGTTGTCTATTCTTGTCATCCAAGTTCCCTCTCCTGTTGATTTTGAATTTTTTATAAACTTCAAATAAAACAGTGAATATTGATCACTTAAGCGATATAAACTATTTTTCTGCTTCTTTTCAAATGGGTAATATTTTGAAATAAAACCACTTTCTTCTAATTCCTCTAATATTGCTGTAGTTGTTCCTCCATTTCCTAACCCACTTTTAGTTAGCAATTCATCTCTTGTTAATCCTTTCTTTTTTGAGGCAAGAGCTTCAATTACGGCAATATGTCTTTCTGCACTATTGAATAATGAATGATACAATTTTTGATATTCATCTACTAAAATTCCATCTTGTGAGAAACAAACCTTGTCGATAACTTGAAATGCACTCATTCCTGGTTTTACTTCATCAAGATAAAATGGAATCCCACCAAAAGCCATATAGATTTGGATGATTTGATATCGATCTAATTGAATCTTTCTTTGCTTAAAATAGGCCTCTGTTTCTTCTAGTGTAAATGGTAGAAGTCTAATTCTTTGAGTTACTCTATTATGTAATCCGCCTTTATTGTTGATTAATTTATTGATAATCCATGAAGCTGCAGAACCACAAACTACTAATACGATATCTGTTCGTGTTGATGCCCAACTATTCCAAAAATGTTCCAAACTTGAAAGAAAATTCGACTTTGCAGTATCATACCAAGGTAATTCATCAATGAAAATCACCTTTTTTTTATTTTTCCTTTCTGTTAAGTATGCTTTTAACAGTTCAAAAGCTTCAAACCAATTTTTAGGCGTTTTCGTTTTTTCGAATTTAGTATGTACCGTTTTTAAATCGTTAAAAAAATTCACTAATTGTTGATCCATAGTCGCATTTGCGAGACCAGTTGTTTGAAAAACAAGTTCTTTTTCGTAAGATTTTCGAATTAAAAATGTTTTTCCAATTCTTCGTCTTCCATAAATTGCAACAAATTCTGATTTCTCAGATACTAAAAGTCCTCTCAATCGTTCTTGTTCCTTCCATCTACCTGCAATTGAATTCATTCTCGTTTATTTTTCTTAACAAATCTATTAATTAAATTAAAACATTACAAGATTATAATTGTCTTTATTTAAGTATTTTTTGTAGTTATAGAGAATTATAAGTTAATATTTATTTTATAATAAATTGTTTATTAATTATTTAACTATTCACAAACTTTATTTTTAATGATGTTTTATTCGATAAATTAAAAGATGATTATAGTTTAGTTCTAATTATTAAGAATCAAACTTTATGTCTATATGCTATTTCATTAAAAAAAACTACATTTGTATAAAACTAAACGAAATGTTAAAAATTGATATGCATTCTCATATCATTCCAAAAAACTTACCGGATTGGACGAAGAAATTTGGATATGGGGATTTTATTTTTTTAAATCATAACGAAGATAAAACAGCAGATATGATGCAAGGCGGTAAATTTTTCCGTCGCATTAAGGAAAACTGTTGGGATGAAGATATTCGAATCACAGAATATGAAGATTTTCAGACGAAAGTTCAAGTTGTTTGTACAATTCCAGTGATGTTTTCATACAATGCTAAACCTCAAGATTGTTTGCAAACTTCTCAATTTTTGAATGATCATATAGCTGAATTAATCGCAAAATATCCTAAGAATTATATTGGATTAGCTACTATTCCAATGCAAGATCCTCAATTGGCTATTCAAGAATTAGAACGAGCTAAATCTATTGGTCATGTTGGAATTCAAATTGGTTCAAATATCAATAATGAGAATTTAAGTGAAGAAAAATTCTTTCCGATTTTTGAGGCTTGCGAACGTTTAGGAATGGCCGTGATGATTCATCCTTGGCAAATGATGGGTTTCAATAGTATGGAAAAATACTGGTTGCCTTGG
>Ga0315909_10000775_pt1 | contig 42765 bp, 24 predicted proteins | sample LakEriMetagenome_11_FD_203527 | JGI IMG/M metagenome (GOLD analysis project Ga0315909, IMG submission 203527) | Freshwater fungal communities from buoy surface, Lake Erie, Ohio, United States - Buoy 2 MA125 | ecosystem: Environmental > Aquatic > Freshwater > Lake | place: USA: Lake Erie, Ohio... | reverse complement strand
AAACTATGGAAGACAATAGTGTAAATCAAATGAATTTTAATTTACCTCACGACGTAATTCAATTACCAAGTCAGGGTAAATTTTATAAAAATAAGAAAAAATCAGTTAAAGTTGGTTATTTAACTGCTGCTGATGAAAATATTTTAGCTAGTGTTAATAATATTGGTGGTGACCAAATCATATATAATTTAGTTAGAGCTAAACTATATGAACCTGACATGAAAATAGAAGAAATGTTAGATGGGGATATCCAAGCCATTTTAGTTTTTTTAAGAAATACTTCATTTACTCCTGAATATAAATTGAGTTTAATTGACCCTGAAACTGGTAAACAATTTGAAACAAGTGTTATTTTGGATGAAATAAATTTTAACAAACCTGTTTCAGAACCTGATGAAAACGGACATTTTGAAACAATACTTCCAAAATCAAACAAAACTGTAAAATTAAAAATTCTTAACTTTGGTGATATTAAAGAATTAAATGAACGTGAAGAAAGTTATCCTAAAGGTATGACAGTTCCAGTTGTTACTTGGAGATTGTTAAAACAAATCGTATCAATTGATGGAAATACAGATAAAGGTGAAATTTCTAAATTTATTGACAAGATGCCGATTATGGACTCCAAATACATCACAAAGTTCATTCAGGAAAATTCACCAGGATTAAATTTATCACAAGAAGTTATAGCCCCATCAGGAAAAAAGGTACTTGCACGTATTACCTTTGGGGCTGAATTTTTTCGTCCTTTCTTCTGATTATTTAGAATATCTTTTAGACGAATACATATACTTGTCAAGACAAGTGAATATGTCGTATTCGGATTTCCAAAAAATCCCTACCTTTCAAAGGAAGTTTTTAATAAATAAATTACTTAATTTAAATTCTAAAACTGAAAGTTAAGTTATTTATTAAAAAAAACACTTTATGTTATTTTATACAGATGGTAATGACCCAAATTTAGAGTTACAAAAACAAGGTTATAAAGATATTCTTTTAGCGGCTACTGATGTTTTACAAGTTTCCGATGCAATTCGGAGTTCAATACAAAATTCTGGTGAAAATTTAGCAACTATGGACAAAAATATGTCCACACTTGTTAAAAGTATGGGGGTTACCGCCCAATACTCACAATTATTAAAACAAGAATTAGGAAGAGCGGTAACTGAAGTGGCGTTGATGGGTGGAAAACAAGAAGACATCAACAGGTTACAAAAAGAATTTATTGAAGCTACCAATAGAACAATTGTTTTAAGTACAGAAAATATTGAAAAACTATTTGCGGTTTCACAAGTTTCAGGAGTTTCAGTTAAAGAATTAGAAAAAGGATTTAGAAATGCCGGTATGGAAACTGCTCATATTAGTGATGAAATGAAAGTGGTTTATAATACTGCTAACAGTTTAGGTGTTAACGCTCAAACAGTTTCAAGTATGGTTGTTGCAAACTTGGATAAGATGAACAGGTTTGGTTTTGGAACAGGTGTTGAAGGTATGGCTAAAATGGCGGCTAAGGCCGCAGCAATGAGAGTTGACATGGGTTCAACTTTACAACTTGCTGAAAAATTATTTTCACCTGAAGCGGCTATAGATGTTGCGTCAACTTTACAAAGATTGGGTGCAACATCAGGAGCTTTATTAGACCCATTGAAGTTAATGGACTTGGCACAGAATAATGTTCCTGAATTACAGAACCAACTATCCGAACTTTCTAAAACTTTTACATCCTTTGATGAAAAAACTGGTAAATTTCAAATAATGCCTGAAGCAAGAAGACAATTGAAAGAAGTTTCAGATGCGTTAGGTATAGATAGAGTAGAATTTGAAAAAATGGCTATTGAATCTGCTAAGATTGAAAAGAAAATGGGTGAGATTGATTTTAGTGGTTTAAAATTAGATGTTGACGAAGACCAAAAAATGATGTTAGCAAATTTGGCAGAGTTCAATAAATCTAAAGGTGACTATACTGTTAAGTTTACTGATGATAAAGGTGTTGCGGTTGAAAAGGCTTTGAATGAATTACAACAAGGAGATTTAGATAGGATAAAATTACAACAACAAACTTTAGACCCACAGAAAGAATTAGTTAATGTTGCTAAAGAACAATTAGGTGCCGCAAATACACTTATAGCTCAAACGATATCATTTCAACAAACATTGAACAATCAATTCGCAATTTCTAATGAAGGAACTAAATTTTTACAGGAATCTGTGAAAGCTCAAGCTGAAATTTTAAAAGGACCTGGACAAACTTTTTCATTGAAAGGTAAAGGAGGGCCAGAAGTATCATCAACAGTTGAAGAACTTTTTGGAAGTTTAAATAAAATTGTTGGTGGGGACCTTACCGACGCAGCAAATTCTTTATCCAAAATAGTACAAGGTTCTGTTGGTATTATGGGTACAATAATGGAACAACAACAAAAAATTGTTGAAGGTGACCCAGCAAAGGCGGCGCTCGGTATCGCTTTGAGAAGTTTAGATACTCTTGAAACTGCAGCAAAAGGTTTTGGGATTGATTTGGACACTGCGGGTAAAAAACTACAAGAATTTTATTCTACTGTTACCGTTGGTGGGGGGTTAATTACAGGATGGGTTAAGCAAACATTCCAACTTAAACTACCCGAATCAGAACCTAAAGAAACAGAAGTTAAAAAAGATGTGGCAATTAATGCTAATGGACAAATGTTTTCATTGGATAAAGGTGACCTGATGATGGCGGTTAATCAAGACGCTCTATTACAATCAATTGGTGGTGGAGGGTCTATCTTTAATACATCAAATAAATCTGAAAATGTTAAAACAAACCCAAAAGAAATTAAAATATCATTGGATATTAACGCTAACTCAAACGATTTACAAGTTAAGAATGCGATTTTAACAGCTCTTAATCATGATGATATGATTAGAACTATTACTGATAAAATTGCAACAGTGACTACAGATTATGGTCTAACCACTTAATAAAAAATCTATTCCATTCTATTTATAGAAAAACCAATAGATGGCTGAAGAATTTCTATCTTTTAATAACTCCGAACAGTTTAGAAAAAAACTAATTGCGAAAAATCTGCCACCTTATACAGTTCAAGGGAGTTTTACGTCAACACAAGGATTACAAAATTACCCTATAAAGTTACAGGATAATACACCAACAGATTCTGAAAGTGTTAGTCAAGAATTATTTGTAGAACCTTCATATAACACAAGAATGAATACCTACGGTCCATCAGGTCAATTTTTTGATGGGGCGTTAGCTGTTGACGATGTAAGTGTTCCTGGTGGTGCGGGTATTGAAAATAATCCTCTTGGCCCTCCTGAACAATATAGTTTACAAACTCAAAGAATTGATTTATTAAATCAACCTTTTATTGATAATGCTGAAGTTATTAATAGATATCTACCACCTGAAGGATATGAAGATTTGTTTGTTACATCTGATTTAATTTTAGCTAAACCAAATGCTGCACAAGTGTACGGTGATGGAATTTCCGCTCCGATAATTTTCACACAAGGTGATTATACAGTAATAGAAATATTAAATAACGATGGTGAATTAAGTACTGATTCTTATTTACAACAGTTAGGAGCACAAAGTTTAAGAGAAGCAACTCAAGCAAGAATTGCTCGAGAAATAGAAAGGAATACCATAGGCGCTTTAAATATTGATACGTTAACTAATCCTTTTAACGCTACACTTTTAGCTACAGGTCAAGAACCATTTATTTACCGTGATTACACTATTACAAAACCTGATGGTCTTTTAGATTATGCTGCTTTCTTTTTACAAAAATTAACAGGTACATATTTTCCGGCTTCACCAATTGAAGGTAGTTATTTTTCTGATACTGAAATATTAAGATTACGTCCATTACAGGCGATAGGTAATTTAGGTGGAGGAAATTTATTTAATAGACCAAATCCATCTATTAAGTTTTTACAAAACACAGGTGCGGGTACAAAATCAGTTTTATTTAACGCTTTAAATTATAACCGATATAAACCAAACTACGCTATTACATCAACTCAAGTTGGTAACTTTGTAAATAATTTATTTGATAACTTCGCATCCATAGGTAATTTATATGTTGGTAGACAAGAAACTGATATTTCTACGGTAGTATCACCACCTAATGCGTCACCAATCGACGCTTTTGGACTACCAACGCATGCTCCTGTTTACGGTCCCGATAAAGTAGGTAAACTTTACGAAGGTGACCAAAACTTCCAATTTGGATTTGCAGCACAAAACTATGAACAAAAACCGGCATTTGATGGTGGGTTTGTTTGGATAACTGATTTTACAAAACCTGAAGCTGGTAGAAATGTTGGTGAAGGCGGAAATTTAATAGGTAATAATCCTAATTTTGTTCCATTAGCGTCTTCTTATAATCAGGTATTATCAACTAATTATACTTTCAGACCTGGTTCAATTTTAGATGTAACCCAAAGATTAATTAACTCAACACCGTCTCAAGGTGCTGATAGATTGGGTCATGTTGGTAATGCTATCAACCAAGTTTCAAAAGTATTTTCTGATGGTTATAAAATTATGACCAAAGGTTCTAAAGTAAAATCTTACGTTAATACTTCGGGAGCTGAGGTTGGACAGGAATACTGTAGAATTTTTACAAAAGACAAACCATATTATACATATAACAATTTACAAGGAACGGTTGCCAATACTTCAGGATTGGACACAAATGGAAATATAAGAAGATTTTCTTACTCAGTTTTGGACAGTACTTATAATCTTAATATAGTTCCATACAAAAATGGTGGTACAAATATTATAGGTGGACAAGTTAAAAAATATATGTTTTCTTTGGAAAATTTAGCTTGGAAAGACACTCCTGAATTTTCAAATTTACCTGAAGCTGAAAAAGGACCAAATGGTGGAAGAATAATGTGGTTTCCACCATATGATATTAAATTTGACGACTCGTCTACACCCTCTTTTAACGAAACAGATTTTATTGGAAGACCTGAACCTATTTACACATATAAGAACACTAAAAGGTCAGGTAGTATTGGTTTCAAAATAGTTGTTGACCACCCTTCAGTTTTAAATCTTATTGTTAACCAAGAGTTACAAAACCAATCAAACTCGACAATTAATTCTGTAGTTGATTCGTTTTTTGCTGGATGTAAAAAATACGACATTTATGAATTAGCTAAAAAATTCAGTTCATTGAGCTTAGGTACTATTGATGAACTTTATCAACAAGTGATGAGTAGTATAAGTACATCTGAAAGTGATAAGGTAAATACATTGAACGCTATTGCGCAAGGTAATGAGGCGGGACCGAGTGAAGTTCCAAATTTGAATTCTTTTGAAGGGACAGGTTTATATTTTGATAGTAATATTACAGAAAATGACAACTACACCCAAAGCTATAGTAATATATATAATACTTTAGTTACTAATGTTACTAACGCTCCGGATTTTGATGAAAGTGATGGAACTAAAGCAAATTCAATAAGTTTTTTGGATAATGTAATAACACCAAGTTATAATAAGTTCCAAGATTTTGTACAAGAAGTTGCGCAAGCATTAGTAGATGGTAATGAGGTTAAAATAGATTTCAAAGGAACCTCTTTTAATGTTGGTAATGCAAACAATAGTGATGCTAGAACTTTGGCTAATGATAGATTAGAAAGTATTGAAAATTATTTTAAAACTTATGTTTTTCAAGGGAACACGTTAGAAAAATATATTAATGACCGAATATTAAAGTTTGATGTTGATAGAAATTTGGTTGAAACATATAAACCACAAAATTTTGAAAATGAGATAAAATGTGATGGGGTATCAATATCAAGTGCGGGAGGTACTGTTTATCATTACATTCGTATGGGTTGTAGTGCTTTAATCATTGATAAAGTAAGAGTTTCACCCTCAAGACCATTTGGTGAAGTTGCAGCTAAAGCGGTAAGTGAAGGATATGCCAACACAGTTGGACAAAAACCTCCTTCAGTACAAGATTTACAAGACAAGTTCAAAAGTGTAACAAAAAAATTAATTAGAGAACTTTTGAATGAACAAAATTATTTTGAAACAATTAAAAGTTCCGACCCTTTTTTATTTGATGGAATAAAAAGTAGAATAAAGTTTTTCAACCCATTATTTCACTCAATAACACCTGAAGGATTTAATTCAAGAATAACATTCTTAAATCAATGTGTTAGACCTGGTAGAACAATACCAACTACAAGTGCAGATGGTAGTGTAAAAAACAAAGATGCGTTTAACACTAATTTTGGTAGACCACCAATATTGGTTTTAAGAATTGGTGATTTTTACAATTGTAAAATTGTACCTGAAACTTTAAGTTTCAAATACGAAGGCTTGGACTTTAACACCGAAGGTATTGGAGTTCAACCCATGATTGTTGATGTTACTTTAGGTTTTAAAATGATTGGAGGTCATGGGTTAAAAGAACCAATAGAAAAATTACAAAATGCTTTAACCTTCAATTATTATGCTAATACTGAAATGTATGATGAAAGAGCGGAAGCCACAGATTTAACCGACCTTGAAAGTTTTATAATTGGTAATAGAGAATCAAGTATTGTTAGTCAAGCTAATGCTCAGGCGGCAAACTCAACACCATCAATGACAAATCAGTTGAATACTCAAGTTAATAATAATGGTGGTACACAAGCTGGTTTTATAAATCAATCAACTACAAACAATGGTGTTGAAACAGGAACATTACTTTACAATGAACTTTTTGACAATACAGTAACTTATACACAAAACTATTTTAACACAATTGAAAATTTTGCAAAGCAATTTGTGGAACTAACAAATTATGGTGTGTATAAACAAGCAAGTACTGAAAAACAATTTGTAACAGGTTCTTTAAATTCGTTAGATACTCCAGTAACAAATGTTAAAATTTTGGGAAAATTTGTTAATTATGACAAGTACATGTTAAATGTGGGTAACAATTTAACATCTGAAGTTGATTCAGGTATCGACTTTTTAACTTTAGCATTAACTAATAATAATGTTACATCTGCGGACATCAGAGCGGTAAAAACAAATTTTATTACTAAAATTTCACAACAGGTATCTAATGTAACAGTTAAAATCGCTAGTTTAATCCAAACTACTTCTAATTCACAATCATCTATATATCAAAATTATCGTAAATTAGATTTAATTTGTTCAGCAACTGATGGTAAAATCACTTCGGCTGGGGCACCATATGTTTACACATTAACAGGACTTCCTGATGGTGTTAGTGATACATTAACAACAATTAGAACGGATTATATAAAAATTGCATCAGACATTCAAACATATTACAATTTACTTGAGTCACAAGGAATAATATTAAACCCAACAAGTGCAACTACAACATTTACACCTATATCAAGTGAAAATCTTTCAGATAGTTATAATACTTTCTTTACACTTTTCTGTAATACAATTTTAGATGACAATCAAAGAAACAAATTAATAGATGACTTGTCTTTAAATTTATTTTCATCTACTTCTGATTTAACTAAAAGTATTATTAGGTCTACTATCAATGGTTTAACCACACCATTTAGAACTGAAAAAAATGCAGAATTACAAAAATTGAATTCATTTTTTGATTCGCAAGATTATCTTATTTATAGAAATTATAACCCACAAGTTAATAACCAAAGTTTAGTAGGTAAAACTAGAAATTTTTCATATACAAGTGCGGGTTCTACTTCAACACAAAATGATAATTTGAAAAATTTATATTCTAATGTGAATGTAAATTTAGATAAAACAACCTATAATGGTAAAATAATTTTTAGTTAATGGCTAACGAATATTACAATAGATACCAAAATTTCACTGTAAATGGAACAACTACATATATTCCATTTGTTAATATTCCTTTGAAAACTACTGACAAAAAATACATTTACAGAGTAGGTGTATCAAGATTAGATAAAGTTTCGCAGTTATATTATAACTCACCATTTTATGGATGGTTAATCTTACAATCAAATCCACAGTATGGTGGTTCTGAATTGAACATACCTGATAATGCGGTTTTAAATATACCATTCCCTTTGTTAAGTTCTTTGTTAGATTATAAAACATCAGTTAAAGAGTATTTCTATTATTATGGTCAGTGATAACATATATGTTTTTCCTAATACTTGTGACAATATTTTTGTTATCAACCCAAATAAAGTTGTTAACGAATTTGGTAATCCTGAAGATAGATATATTAAACAAGAAAATTTAATTTATTACGCAAATCTTGAATGTGAACTAGAGCCAAGAAGTAGATTACTAACTGGTACTGATAAGAGTACTGTCACAACTATTTCTTTAGCTTCAATGAATTTTTTGAACCCAAAAGGTTCTGGTGAGTTTACTACTGATTGGACTGGTATACAAGACACAACAGTTAATCAGAATCAAATATCTTCACAACTTTTAGGTATGAAATCCATATCATATAGGGTTGGTATGAGTTATATACCTACGGTAACAATTACATTAGAGGATGTTAAAGGTAGAGCGTTATTCGAAAGTGGTGATAATTCTCCATACTCTGCTTTTTTTAATTTACCATATCCTACATTTTATTTAACTTTAAAAGGATATTATGGTAAAGCTGTTAGATACCCATTAATTCTACAAAAATTTACATCATCGTTTAATTCAAGTAATGGTAACTTTGATATTAATTTAACGATGATTGGTTACAAATTTAATGTGTTAACTGATATAACCATGGCGGAACTTTTTGCGGTTCCTCAAATGTATGTTAAAAGAACACCAACATCACAAAATCAAAATACCGGAAACCAAACAAATACTGTCACGCAGGCAATAACACAAAAAGGTTATCAAACAATTCAACAAGTATATAAAGATTATAAAAACTTAGGATTAATAGATAAAGATTTTCCTGAACTTACAGTACAACAATTATCAACAAAATTAGATAATTTTATAACATTTAGTTTATCACAGTTTGGTCAGGCAAATTTAAGACCTTTAAATGATATTGATACATATTCTAAAGATTTAGATGTTTATCGAGGACAAATTTATAGTTACACTAGTTCTTTTTTTAATTTAAACTTAGACCAAACAAATTATTTTGTTACTAAACCAATTAATAATGTAAGATATAAAATCTATACATGGAAACTATCAAATTTTCAAACTTTTGATACAGTTGTTTTAGAAAAATTAAATTTACAATTTTCAAAATTAAATTCTATTGTAGTTCAAAATAATTTGAATTTAACTAATAACCAAACATTTGGAAGTGGGGAGTTTAAAATTGAAAACCCAATAAGAACTGATAGTGTTGTAATTGATTTTGAAAATGCAATTGATTTAATTGATTTTGTAGAAACCGCTAAAGAAAGAAATACTACAGGATACACCACACCGGCACAAGTTACAAGTATTAGTGATGAACTTAATGATGCTAACGATAAATTTGGAGAAACAAATTTACCTTTTTTATTTTTATTTGACGGTCCTAATAGATTTTTAACACAATCTTATGAATTGAATAAAATTCTTGAAAGTAAAAAAACAACTATTGAAGAAAATTTAACTACAGAATTAAGTAATTTTATAAAAGATGCTAGTGGTTTAGGATTTGTACCTACGGTTAGAAATATTGTTGCTGTAATTATGGCATCTGCGGAAGCTTTTTTACGACTTTTACAAGATGTGCATGAAAACGCTTGGTTGGCAAGAAACAGTGAAATAAAAAAACTTGCAAACAACGATTCCCCGTCATCAAGTTCACCAGTTTATCCTTGGCCTCAGTATTTTGTTGAAAAAAATGTAAACGGACAAACAAAATTTGAAATCCAATATCCGGGAGATACTTCTGTAATTTCAACAACAAAAGGAAACGATTATACAATTTGGCCTGAAGTCGAATTTGTTGAAGAATTTTTGAAAGGTTACTTACAAAGAGAAATTCCACCTAATCCTGCACTTGATAATAATAGTGGAGTTAATAGGGTTTTAGTTTCATCATTTGACACAATTTCAACAAACACACCTTACTCAATCAAAGAAGACGTATTGTTTTTATATGAAATTTGGGAAAGAATACAAACAATATGCTCTAACAATGGATTCCAAAGAGACAATACTGAACAAACTAATCAAAATGTGATTAATTATATATCTGATATTGAAAGTTTAAACGTTTTTCAGTCGTTAATTTCAGGTAATAAAGAAAATGCTCCAAGTTTAATTTTTAGATTTAAAACTACAGATTATACACAACAAAATTATTTCCAAGAATTACAAACCGCTTTAGTTAATTTTACCAAATATTCACAAGGGATATTTGTTACTCAATATTTAGATGATAAAATAAATTTGAATCAAAATCAAATTTATGATAGGGATTTAGAAGTTATTCAAATTAAACCTGAAAAAGAAAAAAATTTTACAAACTACATTGAATCAAATGTACATAATGATATAAATTTTGTTGATACATATCCTTTTACATTTGAAAACTGGAATTACACTAATTTAGCCGGTGGTAATTCTTATTTCAAATTTACTGAAGTTAATAAAACACAAAAATCAATTTTTTATAATAATTTAATTAAAAAAGTTACAAATTTTACGGAAGCGTCTGTTTTTGGTAATAATGGGAATAAAAAAACATTAAGACCTGTTGTAACTTATAAATGGTTAACTAATAAAATAAATTTACCGATTGATTTACAAAATTTCTATAATAGTAGAACTATAAATGAATTTGTAACAACTGAAGGAAATTTGAATTATGTTGATTCAACATTCACTAATAAACAAACCACATCAATTTTAAACACTCCATTTTTTGTTAACTCCTTACAATTAGGTATTACAAATTATGTAGATTCGGGAACTGAAGGTTATCCATTTAAAGCCGCAGCATATCTTTTATTAAACGGATTACCTTTTTCAACACTACGTGAAAGATATCTGTCATTTGAAAATAATGCGGATGTTGAAAGTGATTTTATATTCGCAGGACTTAAAAAGTTTGGGGCAATACACAGGTTACCGAAGTACTGGATTTTAAAGTTAGGCTCAATATGGAATAGGTATAAAACTTATGTGGAATCTAATGTTGATATTTTGGACACAGTTTGGTCTGACTTTAACTATATTGACAACTATGACCCAATTAATGGTGATTCGGCAACTACATATGTTTTAACAGCAACAACATTTGGTCAAGTTAGTTTTGTTTTAGGTTCAAATCAAACTTCAAATCAAAATATTAACGTAGGGTTTTATCCAAAATTAATAAACGATTTCTACAGATTATATAATTCTGAATACGTTTATGAACCAACAGTTACTTCAACTAATGAAATTCAGGTGGCGTTTCAAAACGCTCTTGATGAAGGTAGAGTAATTTTATTACATGGTAATAATACAGATATCAATAAACCCAGCATAAATTTAAAAACTTGGACAGTTTGTATAAAAGCTGAAAATCAAGATTTTTACTATGTATGTCCATCTTTTGGAAGTATTGACAATCAAACAAAAAAAGAATGTTTTGATAATTCAGATAATAATACTATTTCAGTTTTAAACAACCCAAATGTACATAACGGTGCTATCCGTCTATTTTGGGCGGCTCCAAATTACGGTTATTTTAATACTACAAATCTTGTTAAACCGACTACGACTGAATACTTTAAAAAAGTTAATTCGGAACAAAAACAACAAACAACTTTTGAAATTTTAAATGAGGATGGGTATTCTTCAATCGAAGACATATTTTCAGTGTTTGATTTTGATGAATTAGAAATTTTTGAAAAAGAATTTTTATCTTTTTGTTCACCAAACAATTCTGACAACTTACAAAATTTATTTAAAAATTTAATGAAAATAGATGTTTTAAGTTCTGCTTTTGATGGGAGTATTAATACTAATGAACTTATTAAATCTTTGTCTTTAAACCAACAAAACAATTTTAAAAATTATATTAATTCAAAATTAGGGTTCGATGTTTTATATAAAAAATCTAATCCATTAGGATTTGATAAAAATTTATTTAACATTCTGTCGTTAAATCCATCACCCGAAATTGTAAATAGATATCAAATAAGGACCTACGAAACAACACCCGATAGTGTCCCAACTAGCGGGGTTATAACATATCAAGATTCGTTGGCTAACAATCCAACACAATGGAAAACCATGAAACTTTACGTAGGTTTTTCAACTATTGATGGATTAAACTATGACGCAACATCAAATTATCTTACTGATTTCTTCAGGGAATTCAATATTGGGTTTACTGTTGATAACATTAAAACATTCAGAAAATTAATAAAAATTTATGGTGCTAATGCTATCAGAGGTGGTAGTAATCCAGTAGAATTTAAAAATAGAGTTAGTAATTTCATATCTAACTATTCTGATTTATCAGGAAAAACTTTTACAAATTTTATAACATTACTACAAAAAAAATTAGGTGTTAATGAACCAAATCCACAAACTATTGATTCTGTTTTAGAAGGATTCCAAAGTAAAGTTGAATTGTATGATATGTTTAAAGCGATTAATGATAAATGGATTGCTGGTAATGATTATATAAAAACAGATAATAATTCAGACGCACCTTTATTTAGGGATTATTTATTTTTAGATAGGGGTAATAGGAATGTTGGTGATATATATGTTGATATTGCTAAAGTTAATTCTTATTTAAAAGGGGCTAATCCAAAATCTAATGTTTTTACAGTTGTGGGGTCAATTATAAAAGACCATAACTTTGTAAGTTTTCTTATTCCTTCTTATATTAACTTTTATGGTAGACAAACACCTTCAGGTGATATTGATTTAGAAAGTAATGAAACGGCTCCTAACGAATTTGCAAATAATTTATTTGGGACATTTGATACTGTAGATTACCAAAGTTCAAAACCAAAAATGTTAAATGTATATGTTGACAAACCATCACAACAATTAGATAATAAAAACAAAACTAATGGTTACAAAGATGATGGATTAGACATTAGTGTTTGTGCAGAAAATCCCATAGCGATTAGTTCAGACCAAAAAAGGAACTATTCTCTTGAAAATAGAGTAGTTGGATTCGCCGTAGATTTTGAATTACAAAACCAAGGAGTTTTCAAAAGTATTAGTGTAAGTCAAGATTTGGGAAAGGCCACAAGTGAATCATTAATGGCGGAATACAATTTGGCACAATCAAGTACAGGTATACAAACATCAACACAAAATGTTAGTTTATATAACATATATAAGACTAGAAGTTATAACGCATCTGTTACTAGTATGGGTAATGTTATGATTCAACCGTCTATGTATTTTGTTTTAAGAAACATCCCATTATTTGCCGGTTCTTATTTTATTACTGAAGTACAACACACTATTGGGCTTGATGAGTTTAACACTAATTTTACAGGTACAAGACAAGCCGCACCTACTTTACCTAAAGTTGACTCTTTATTCCAAACTATAAAAAAACAATTACTTACAAATTTGGGTAATACATATAAGAATCAAGGTTCTACAGGTGTTGGTACTACGGGTAATGTATCACAAATCAAAAACGCTATCACAAATTCATTAGTTGGTCCAAAAATTTTAAACGCATCTATAGAGTGTACTAAAAATGAAGCGTATATTAATTATGTTAAATTTACAGGAGGTAATGAAACGGTGTCCGCAATAGTTGTTGCCCAAAGTATAAAATTATTATTACCGACATCTAATAAAACTAAAATTTGTATTTTTGCATCAATATGGGTTGAATCAGGTATTGAAGGTGAAATTCCACAGTTGAGTTACTACGGAAATAATATGGCCGGTATAACATTAGATTATGATTACCCTGGTAATTTAAAAGGGTTTTTTCTAACCGACCAAAACAAAAATTATTTTCAGTGTTTGACTAATACTAATAACTATACCCAATCATATGCCGTATTTGCAAGCCAAATATTACATCATACATTTATGAATGCTGCGTATAAAAATTATTTTGATAAGGTTACTAACATAACTGATGTGGATGTGTTTGCTAATGAATTTGCAAGAATATGGATAGAGTTTTTCCCGTACAATAAAGTTATACAAACACCAACAATATTTGATGATTATAGAACAGGTAATGTAAACGAATACCAAAGTTTAATTAATAAAATAAAAAGAGCGTTTGAAATTTATAGGGGTATCCCTATTTAATAATTAATAATTTTAAAATAAACAGATATTTATAATAAAAAGATTATGAGTACAAAAGAAATTTTAGACAGATATCTTGGAAAAAGTACAAGAATTACTGAAACAGATAAAGGTAATGGTTTTAAAGAAGTTTGTGATTTAGATACTGGTGATTGTTACACAATCAGAATGAAAGACGGTCTAATTGAAAGAGTAAACAATACTCTTCATACCAATAAAAAAATAAACGTAGAAACTACTCAAGGTTTCAAACAATTACTTAACGGGTAAAATGGCAATTTCAGAAACAATTTTAGAAGAATTAAAAAGATATAATAAAATCAATAATTATATTTTAGAGCAAGAAGCTGACCCATTTGCGGCACCTGCGGATACTGACCCATTAGCGGGTGGTGATGTACCACCGGCACCTGATGCGGGAGCTACTCCACCAGCACCTGAAGCGGGAGTAACACCTCCGGCTCCTGAGACTCAACCTGTGGATGTGGCAAACGACCCTGATGTTGAAAAAGTTGGTGATGAAGGTTCAGAAGAAACAGGAACTGAAGAATTAGAAATTACTGATTTAGTAAAATCACAACAAAATATTGAAACAAAACAAGAAGAATATTTTAATAATCTTTTCAGTCAACTTTCTAATTTGGAATCTAAATTAGGTGACATGGAAAATATTTTTTCTAAACTTAATGATATTGAGGCTAAAATTGAAAAATACAGAGAAAAAACTCCACAAGAAAAATTAGAATTAAGAAGCTTGGATTCAGGTCCATTTAATCAGAAACTAACAGATTTCTTTGTTGACAAACAAGAAGATATTGAAAAATCAGGAAAAAATGAATATGTTTTAACTACCGATGAAGTTGAGGATTTTACACCTTCAGAAATTAAAGGTACGTTCAATGACTATCAAGAACCTGACGAATACAAACCTTTGAAATTCTAAATTTCAAATTTGACTATCACGGCTGACACACTTATACTTGAATATTAACTAATAAATTATACAAACAAAATGGCGACAAATTCTTTAGATGCTGTACTCGCTCAGTATGAAAAAGCGAAAAGTGGAGGTAGCTCTGCAAACAAAATGTCTCAAGAAGACAGAATGAAAAAATATTTTGCGGCGATTCTGACGCAAAATGAAAACTCTGGACAGAAACGTCTTCGTATCTTACCAACACCTGATGGGTCATCACCTTTTAAGGAAGTTTGGTATCACGAAGTACAAGTTGAAGGTAAATGGAATAAAATCTATGACCCAGGTAAGAACGACAACGAGCGTTCACCGTTGACTGAAATTCATGATGAATTAATGTCAACAGGTAAAGAGTCAGATAAAGAACTTGCTAAATCTTACAAGCCTCGTAAGTTCTATATTGTTAAAGTAATTGACCGTGATAACGAAGCGGACGGAGTTAAGTTCTGGCGTTTTAAACACAATTACAAGAACGAAGGTATCCTTGATAAAATTATCCCTATTTGGAAAGCTAAAGGTGATATCACTGACCCTGTTAACGGACGTGATTTAATCATTGAGTTGGCTAAAGCAAAAACTCCTAAAGGTGCAACTTATACAGTTATCCAAACTGTAATGCATGACGACCCATCACCTGTTCACACAGATGCTGAAACTGCTAAGGCTTGGACTGAAGACCCACTTACTTGGGCTGATGTTTACTCTAAAAAACCTGTTGAATATCTTGAAGCTATTGCTCGTGGAGAAACACCAAGATGGTCACAAGAATTAGGTAAGTACGTTTACGGAAGTGAGGCTTCTGAAATTACTATGGGGGGTTCATCTACAATCGTAGACCCACAAGCTAACGACGAACCAGATGGTGATTTACCATTCTAATTTATAAAAGGTTGGACACAATTATACACAAAGTGTCCAACCTTTGTTATTTTTATTACAAACAATTAAACTAATAGACATTTATGGCTATAAAGAAAAAAGAATTTTCTCTTGATGCGATTAAAAACAAATACTCCACCAAGACCAAATACAAAGAAACGGAATTTTATGAGGTCGGTGAAAGTTTCCATAGCAGTTGTGGTTTACCTGGTCCTGCTTTGGGTAACATCAACATGTTCCTCGGTCACTCGAACTCTTCAAAAACGACTGCGCTTGTCAAAGCCGCTGTGTCTGCTCAGAAGAAGGGGCATTTGCCTGTTTTCATTATCACTGAAAAAAAATGGAGTTGGGACCACGCAGTTGAACTCGGTTTGGTGGCGGAGATGACTGATGGTGAGTGGGATGGTCAATTCATCTTTAACGACAACTTTGATTACATTGAACAAGTAACTGATTATATTAATGAGTTATTGGACGAACAAGAAAAAGGAAATATTCCTTATTCACTTTGTTTCCTTTGGGATTCAGTAGGTTCTATTCCTTGTAAGATGACTTTTGATGGTAAAGGTGGTAAACAACACAACGCATCAGTTTTGGCTGACAAGATTGGTATGGGTATCCAAGCTCGTATCACTAAATCACGTAAAGAAGATTACCCTTATACCAACACTTTGGTGGTAGTTAATCAACCTTGGGTTGAATTACCTGATAATCCTTTTGGACAACCAACAATTAAGGCAAAAGGTGGTGAAGCACTTTGGTTGGCTTCAGCTCTTGTTTTCTTATTTGGTAATCAAAAGAACGCAGGTATCAATCACATCACGGCAACTAAAAATGGTAGAACAGTGTCTTATGCTATCAGAACTAAAATTTCAGTTTTGAAAAACCACATCAATGGGTTGGGTTATAAAGATGGTAAGATTATTGCCACTCCACAAGGTTATATTGATGACGATAAAGACGCTCTTGAAAAATACAAGAAAGAGTATTCACAGTATTGGAACGCAATTCTTTCAGGCACAGGAGAAATTACTCTTGATGAATCTGAAGAAGTATTTGAAAACGAAAACGAATCATTTTAATTAGTTTTCAGTGAAAAAAACATTACTTGTTGACGGAAACAATCTGATGAAGATTGGGTTTCACGGTGTGAAGGATTACTTCCATAATGGTGAACATATTGGAGCTTTGTATCATTTTATGAATACACTTCGTAAGTTCATTAGTGAACAGAACTTTGACAAAGTAGTGGTATTTTGGGATGGTGAAGATTCCACGAGTTTACGTGGGATTCTTTACCCAAAATACAAACAAAACAGACGATTGGTTATGGAGGACGCAATCTTTATGTCTTACCTAAAACAAAAAAATCGTATCAAACAATATCTTGAAGAAGTTTACATCCGACAATTAGAAATTAGTGGTAGAGAAGCTGATGATTTAATTGCTTACTATTGTCAGATTTCTGAAAATGAACACAAACTCATTTTTTCTTCAGATAGGGATTTAACACAACTTATTTCGGAAAAGGTGTCCATCTACTCACCTTCACTTAAATCCACGTTTAAACACGGGGATAAGATTAAATTTGATGACTTTGAGTTTCCACACTACAATGTTAAAACATTAAAGATATTAACTGGTGACAAGTCGGATAATATTGAAGGTATCTATCTTTTGGGTGAAAAAACTTTAGTTAAGTTTTTCCCTGAAATACTTGAAAATGAAGTTTCTTATAACGATATTTTAACAAAGGCAGAAAACTTACTCAAGGAACAAAAAGACAACCAAACTCTTAAAAATCTTTTAACAGGTAAAACAAAATCAGGTATATTTGAACAAGAGTTTTTTCAAGTTAATGAACAGATTGTTGATTTATCTAACCCACTTTTGAAAGACGAAGACAAAGAAGAAATCAGATTGGTTGTTGATGAAAATTTAGATATTGAAGGAAGAAGTTATAAGAACTTAATTAAGTATATGGTTGAGGACGGGTTGTTCAAGTACCTACCAAAAGGTGATGATTCGTGGACATATTTTATTCAACCATTTATGAAGTTAACAAGAAAAGAAAAAACAAAAACAAACAAAAAATAAATTAAATTATGAAAGAACAAGACATTACCAAATTGGAATTCTTGATGACGGTAAACAATAATTTTATCGTTCAGCGTTTTTTTAACGTAAAAGGGTATAACCCAAAAGGACATAACTCAGCTGAGTTGATTGACTTGATGGAAGGTTTCATTTCAGAGTTGAAACAAGATTTCAAAATGAAAACTGTAAACTACATGTTGGACAATCAATATCAGATTACAGAAGACCCTGAAGTTTTAAACACATCATTTACTGATGGACCCGAGTCATTTAACATCTACATCAAAAATGGTGATACGACAATGTGTCATTATTCATTCGATGCGAAACTTTACCCACCAAAAATAAGATACACCGTAGACATACGTCCGTACCTAAAAAGTATCCTTTTCGGTTTAACTGACGTGTTGTCATCTAAAAAATTAACACACGAATACATGGGTTATCAGTTAGCTCGTTGATATTTATTCAATAAACAAATATACTATGGCTGACAAAAATTTTGACTACTTGGGGGAGACCTTCCAACTTCAATTACTGAATCAAATTGTGGTTGATAAGGACTTTTCACATTCGATTTTAGAGGTTATCGAACCAAGTTATTTTGAAAACAAATATTTCAAATTATTCCTTCAGATGGTGAAGGAATATTATTCAAAGTTTGAACACAGCCCGAGTTTTGAAACAATACAACAAAAAGCTAAAAGTGAAATCAGTCAAGAGTTATTGTTAAAGATAACTCTTGATACTATTTCAGATATTCAGAATGTAACTGATGACGGTGCTAGTTTTGTGCAAGAAAAAGCTTTGAAGTTTTGTAAACAACAAGAACTTCAAAAGGTTATGGATAAAGCTAAGAAAATCATTGACCACGGTGAGTTTGAGAACTATGACACCTTGGAAGAAATGGTTAGAGAAGCTTTACAGGTTGGAAATGTGGATAGAGGAACGGGTGAAGTGTTTGAAGATTTGGATGATGTATTAGCAGATGATTACAGACATCCGATACCTATGGGAATACCAGGTATTGATAATCTTTTAAAAGGAGGTTTGGCTAAAGGGGAAATTGGTGTTATATTAGCACCCACAGGTGTTGGTAAGTCAACTTTGACAACAAAGATTGCGAACCACGCATTTAACTTAGGATTTAATGTTTTACAGATTTTCTTTGAAGACAACAAGAAAGTAATTCAAAGAAAACATTTCACGTGTTGGACAGGTATTGCTCCTGACTCATTAGGTGAACATAGAGAAGTCGTTATTAAAAAACTTGATGAAATCAAGAATACGATGAAAAACAAATTAATCCTTAAAAAGTTACCATCTGATACCATGACTATGAATCAGATTAAGAATCAGATTAGAAAGATGATTGCAGATGGCAATAAAATTGATGTAGTTATTTTAGATTATATTGACTGTGTTACTCCTGAAAAAATGATGGATGACGAGTGGAAATCTGAAGGTTCTGTTATGAGAGCGTTTGAATCTATGTGTCATGAATTAGACATTGCTGGTTGGACTGCAACTCAGGGTAATAGAAGTTCAATATCATCTGATGTTGTAACAACTGACCAAATGGGTGGTTCTATTAAGAAAGCACAAGTAGGTCACGTTATTATCACAGTAGCAAAATCACTACAACAAAAAGAATTGAATCTTGCGACTATTGCTATCACCAAGTCAAGAATTGGTAAAGATGGGGTAGTATTTGAAAACTGTAAGTTTAACAATGAAATGTTAGAAATTGATACAGAAAGTACTACAACATTCTTAGGTCTTGAAGAACAGAAGGAAGAAAGAAATAGAAACAGGATTAAAGAAATTATGGAAAAAAGAAAACAACAAACAGTATAATTATTATAACAATATGAATGAAAATATGGAAAAAATTTTAGTAGAAAACCCAAACCGATTTGTCATCTTCCCAATCAAATACAATGATATATGGGAATATTACAAGATGCATCAAGCGGCTTTTTGGACAGCAGAAGAAATTGATTTGAGCGGTGACCTCCGTGATTGGGAAAATTTATCAGAAAACGAACAATATTTTGTGAAGAATATTTTGTCATTTTTTGCGGCTTCGGATGGTATCGTTAATGAAAACTTGGCTGAAAATTTCTACAGAGAAGTACAATATCCTGAAGCAAAATTCTTTTATGGTATTCAGTTGGCTATGGAGAATATCCATAGTTTAATGTATTCACTTCTTATTGATACTTACGTATCAAATGAAGATGAGAAGAACAAATGTTTCACCGCATTAGATAACCTACCAGCGGTCCAAAAGAAAGCTAAATGGGCTTTAGATTGGATTGAAAATGCATCTTTTCAAGAAAGATTAGTTGCATTTGCCGCAGTTGAAGGTATCTTCTTTTCAGGGTCATTCTGTTCTATTTTTTGGTTAAAATCAAGAGGTATAATGCAAGGTCTATGTAATGCTAACGCTTTGATTTTCAAAGACGAAAACTTACACTGTGACTTCGCAATTCATTTATTAAACAATCACATTGAAAATAAACCAAGTGAAAAGAGAATTAAAGAAATTCTTCTTTCAGCACTTGAAATTGAAAAAGAATTCATCACTGAATCTTTACCTGTTTCTTTAATTGGTATGAACCAAAATTTAATGAAACAATATCTTGAGTTTGTTGTTGATGGTTTATTAGTTAAACTTGGATGTAAAAAACATTTCAATGTTGAACAACCTTTCAAGTTTATGGAACAAATCGCAGTTGAAACAAAGGGTAATTTCTTTGAGTCAAGAACTGTTGAATACCAAAAGGCTAAGTTAAATGAAACCTTGTCCTTTACAGACGATTTCTAATTTATTACTTTAATAGAACTATGATGTCACTTAAAATTAAAAAGAGAGGTGGAGATGATGCGTCATTTAATCCACAGAAAATTTATAACCGTATTAAAAGAGCTTCAAAGGGGTTGAGTGTCAACTCCGATGAAATCTTTATTAAGGTTATCACTTCAGTACCAACTGAAGGTATTATTACAACAAAAGAATTAGATAAGTTAATCTATGAAATTGCTGCGGCATTTACTGGTAGTCATCATGATTATTCAAGATTGGCTTCGTCAGTTGCTATTTCATCTTATCACAAAGAAACTGACCCAAGTTTTTCAAATACCATGCATACTTTACACGTTGATGGTGTTGTGAGTAATGAATTAATGAAAATTGTTGAAGATTATGGACCTAGCAATATTGATGCAATCATTAATCACGATAATGATTATAACTTTGATTATTTTGCTTGGAGGTCACTAGCTGAAATGTACTTATTGAAATTACCTGATGGTAAAGTTGTTGAAAGACCACAACATATGTATATGAGAGTCGCTCTTTGGGTAACTAATACATTTGAAGAGGCGGTTGAGTATTACCAAGCACTATCTAGTCAAAGAATATCACCAGCAACACCAATTATGATTAATGCTGGTACAAAAGTTCCACAACTTGCGTCTTGTGTTCTTCATTATAATGATTCAGATTCTCGTGAAGGGTTGTTAAACACCATGAGAGATATCTCTACTTACTCATCTGACGCTGCGGGTATCGGACTATCAATGTCAAACATTCGTAGTAAAGAAAGTCGTATTACATCTTCAGGCGGATATGCGGGTGGACTTTTGAAATACTTGAAGATTGTTAATGAGTCACTCCGTTTCTTTAACCAACAAGGACGTAGACCTGGTTCTGCGGCAATCTACTTGGAACCTTGGCATAAAGACATTTTTGATTTGTTAGATATTAAAAAGAACATAGGCGCTGAAGAATTAAGAGCTCGTGATTTGTTCACGGCACTTTGGATTCCTGACAACTTCATGAGAGCGGTTAAAAATAATGAAGATTGGTATTTGTTCTGTCCTAACGATATTGTAAAAGCGGGTATTAAACCATTACAAGAAAGTTATGGTACTGAATATGAAGAAAATTACCAATTAGCTGTAAACATGGGTCTTGGTAAGAAAGTTAAAGCACAAGAAATTTGGAATAAGATTATTGAATCACAAGTTGAAACAGGTGTTCCATATCTATGTTCTAAAGATAGTGCTAACAAAAAGACAAACCATCAGAACATTGGTGTAATTAAACAATCAAATCTTTGTAATGAGATTTACCAATATACTGATGAAAATACAACAGCAATTTGTACTCTATCATCTATGGTGTTGAAGAACTATGTGAAAGACGGTGAGTTCGATTTCAAAGGGTTATATGACGAAACACGTAAGGTTGTTAGAGCGTTGAACAAAGTTGTTAATATCAACAACTACTCAACTGAAAAAGGACGTAAAGGTGGATTGGAGCAAAGAGCAATTGCTATTGGAACCCAAGGACTTGCTGACGTATTCTATTTGATGGATTATATTTTCACATCAGAAGAAGCACGTAAGTTAAATAAAGAAATTTTTGAAACTATCTATTTCGCAGCAATCACTGAAAGTAATAGATTGTGTATGGAAGGTCAGTATGAACCATATACTTACTTCCATGGTTCACCTATGTCAAAAGGAGTATTCCAATTTGATATGTGGGGATTAAATGAAGATGATTTATCAGGAAGATGGCCTTGGGATGTTCTAAAAGAAAATGTTAAAAAGTATGGTGTTTGTAACTCTTTATTCACGGCTCAAATGCCTGTAGCGTCTTCAGCTAAAATCACTGGTTCATATGAAATGACCGAACCTGCTCACTCAGCAATCTTTAACAGACGTGTGGTAGGTGGGGAGATTATGATTGTAAACAAATATTTGATTAATGATTTTGAAAAGATTGGTATTTGGTCAGAGGATTTAAAGAATGAAATTATCATGAATGAAGGTTCAATTCAAAATATTAACTTTAATAACTACCTTGACCAAGAGGATAAAAGATATAATTTTAAAGTTAAAAGAACTGAACACCTTATTAACAAATACAAAACTATTTGGGAAATATCACAAAGAGAATTGATTGAAATGGCGGCTGACAGAGCACCGTTTATTGACCAGTCACAGTCAATGAATATCTACATGTCAAACCCAACATTATCAAAGATTTCATCATCACATTTCTACGGATGGGAAAAAGGTTTAAAGACACTTTGTTACTATGTTAGAACAAGGGCAATTTCAACAGGAGCTAAACACTTGGCGGTTGATATCACAAAGGTAACAAAACCTAAACCAACACCCGAACCACCGAAGGTAGATTACAGTTATATGAATTTACCTCCAAAACCTGAGAATAGTGACTTTGATTGTTTTGGTTGTTCTTCTTAAAAAATCCGATGTGTTACCCCGAGCTAGGTCGGGGTTTTTAATTTTATGACTATTTATTAACATGTCTAATATAATACAAGAAGAGATAGATAAGATTAGGAAAATGATGCTTTCTGAGAACATGGTTCAAGAAGGTGGTGCGAAAAAACTAAAAGAGACGTTAGATATTCTTAAAAAGAAAGATAAAGTTTTATTACTTAGTTGTTCTAATAGATTTAATTGGGACCCAAAACAAATAGATGTTCCTAAATCAAAAGTTATTGCGATGTATCTTAATGAAGAGCTTGGTAATAAATCTGTTTTTATGGATGTATCTGAACTTAAAATTTTTCCTTGTGAAGGTAATGTATCAAGAGAAGAAGGTAATAGTTGCGGTGTTATTAAATCACTATTAAAAGATGACAAAAAAAATCCATCAGGTTATCATAGATGTTGGGCTAGTTTGAACAATAAATCAGATGAACTTTGGAAGGTATCAAAAGAATTATTTGAATCAGATGCTGTTGTATTTTTTAGTTCAGTAAGATGGGGACAGGCAAACATGTATTACCAAAATTTAATCGAAAGATTAACTTGGATTGAAAACAGACATAACACTTTAGGTGAAAAAAATATTGTTGAAAATGTTGAAACAGGTTTTATTTGTGTTGGACAAAACTGGAATGGGGAAGAAGTAACTGATACTCAAATGAAAGTTCATGAGTTCTATGGATTTAAACCTAACAAGAAATTATATTGGAATTGGCAATATACGACAGATGTTTACGACGAAAGCAAATCTTCTTACAAAAAATCCCACAAAAAATTCATTGATGATATGGGATTATGAAATTGGTTTTTATAAGTATTTAAACAGAAATCACACAAATTTAGATTGTATTAATTTTTACCCAATCAATTCTTTTATTCAGGAATATATTTTCAGTCAAGAGTTTGTTAATATTGAGTTTGAAAATAACAAACCAAAACTTACTGAAGGTAAAATTGTTGTATTGATTTAAATTTGATATGTTCAATATTTATGTAATATGGCAAATGGAGTTACATATGGTATTACTTTTCCTTTCAGGGATTCTTTTGATGGAAAATTTTTAGATTTAACAGATACAACTGAAGAAGAAGTAAGAAGTAATCTTATTCACTTATTATTAACAAGAAAAGGGAGTAGATACTTTATGCCAAATTTTGGTACTCGTCTTTATGAATATATTTTTGAACCTTTGGACAGTCCAACATTTGACCAAATTGAAAGTGAGATTAAAGAGTCGGTTGAAACTTATATTCCTAATCTGACTGTAACATCTGTAAAAATTGAAGCACCTGATTTAGTTAATGATTCATTACAAGTTACAACACAAGACCCGAATGAATTTGTATTTCCAGGGACACCTGAATCAGAATATACTGCAAAAATAAGAATAAATTATAATATTACAAATAATGTATTTAATACATCTAGCTTTGTAATTATTAATATATAACAAGATGATATCATATACTACAAGAGATTTTCAATCAATTAGGTTAGAACTTATAAATTACGTTAGAACTTATTATCCTGATTTGATTCAGAATGTTAATGACGCTTCGGTTTTTTCAGTTTTATTGGATTTAAACGCTGCGGTAACAGACAATTTAAATTATCACATTGATAGAAGTTTACAAGAAACTGTATTACAATACGCACAACAAACAAGTTCACTTTATAACATTGCAAGAACATATGGTTTGAAAGTACCAGGGATGAGACCGTCAATTGCTCTTGTTGATTTATCAATTACTGTTCCTGTTTTTGGTGACGCTCCGGCAATTCAATCTAATGTTGGTACATTACAGCCACCTGATTCGGCATACTTTGGTGTTTTAGCAAAGGGTAGTCAAGTGATTGGTGCAGGGCAAACTTTTGAAACTTTATATGATATTGATTTTGGTGCAGATTTTAATGACGAAGGGGTTGTTAATAGAACTGTTATTCCAAATTTTGACGCTAACAATATCCTTATTAACTATACTATTACAAAAAGAGAACCTGTAATTAATGGTATTACAAAAGTTTTCAGAAGAGTTATTAATACTCCTGAAACAAGACCATTTTTTGATTTTTTCTTACCTGAAAAAAATGTATTAGGTGTTACAGGTGTTATACTTAAAGACGGAACAAATTATAATAATGTTCCATCGGCTCAAGAATTTATGGATATGACAAATTTATCTAATAAATGGTTTGAGGTTGATGCTTTGGCTCAAGATAGAATTTTTATTGAAGACCCAACTAAACCAAAAGATGCTACGGGAATAAAAGTTGGGAAATATTATAAAACCAATCAAAGATTTATCACTGAATATACTCCACAAGGATTTTTAAAATTAACTTTTGGTGGTGGAAATACTTCATCGGATGATTTATTGAGGGATTTTACAGTTAATGGTGTTCCATTGGATATTTCAAAATATCAAAACAACTATTCACTTGGTTCTACATTAAAGGCTAATTCAACGTTATTTGTTCAATATAGAGTTGGAGGTGGTTTGGTTAGTAACTTGGGACCTGGAGCAATTAACCAGTTAGGTACGGTTAACTTTAATGTTTATGGTAGTGACCAAAATAAAGTAACTTCGGTTATTAATTCTTTAGCTTGTACTAACGTTACAGCGGCTATTGGTGGGGCTAACTACCCAAGTATTGAAGAAATAAGAAACTTGATTTCATTTAACTTTGCAGCTCAAAACAGAGCGGTTACTGTAAATGACTATGAAGCAATAATTAGAAAAATGCCTTCAAAGTTTGGAGCGCCTGCAAAAGTTGCAATTACTGAAACTGATAATAAAATTAATGTTCAAATTCTTTCTTATGATTCTTCAGGAGCGTTAACAGAAACTGTTTCTAATACTTTAAAAAGTAATTTAGCAACATATTTGTCAAATTATAGAATGATGAACGACTACATATATATTGAATCGGCTAACGTTATTGATTTAGCATTTGATGTATATGTTGTATTAGATAGTTCACAAAACCAAGGAGTTGTTATATCGAACATTATTTCAAAGATTAATGCTTATATGAGTCCAAGTAATAGAGGGATGGGGCAAAATCTATACATTTCACCAATAAGAACTTTAATTCAAAGTGAACAAGGGGTGATTACCGTGTCATCTATTAATGTTTATAACAGAGTTGGTGGTTTATACTCATCTTCACAAGTTTCACAGTCATATTCAAATACTACGACTAAAGAAATACAAGTAATTGAAGATACAATATATGCTCAACCAAACCAAATATTCAATGTTAGGTTTGCCGATAAAGACATTAGAGTGTCGGTCAAAAACTTAACTACAGTCAATTTTAGTTAACATCATTTATTTTTTGAAAATCGTGTGTAAACTATTTATTAAAAAACACACATGTCTTCATCTTATAGAATCAGAACGGAGTTAGGGATTGATAAAGTTATTCAGGTTAAACTTGAACAAAACTTTGATACGCTTGAGTTATTGTCTTTAAACATTAACCCAAACGATGTTTATACAAGAGCATGTGCTGACTACGGAGTTGTAGTTGGTAGAGTTTTTTGTAATAATGGTTTTGGACTTCCGAATGCTAAAGTTTCTATTTTTATTGCTTTAGACGATGCTGATATTAATGATACAATAATCAGTACTTTATATCCTTATAAAACTTACAATGATGTTAATGAAGATGGTTACAAATACAATCTATTACCTTACACACCCTCTTACACAGGACACATTCCTGTTGGGACTTTTCCTGATAGAAATGATGTTTTAACAAACAAATCTGTAATTCAGGTATACGACAAATATTTTAAGTATGTTGTTAGTACCAATGGTTCAGGTGACTTTATGATATTAGGTGTACCACCTGGTCAACATACTTTATTTATGCAAGTTGACTTATCGGATATTGGTGAGTTTTCTTTTACACCTGCTGACTTGATAAGAATAGGTAGGGCAACAGAAGCTCAAGTTAACGGTGCTCAATTTAAGTTTTCAGAAAATTATAGTGAATTACCACAGATTGTTACAATAAGTAAAACAATACAAGTTGCTCCATTTTATGGGGAACAAGAAACTTGTAACTATTACATATCAAGGAATGACTTTGACTTAACAGCTGAAGCTCAGATTTCCATAAGACCAACTGCGGTGTTTATGGGTTCGTTAATTTCGGCTACGGATGAAACTAAATTAGGGTATAATGATGTTTACGGTAAATGTAAGATACCTAAAACAATGGGTGACTTGTGTGATTTATCGACAGGACCGGGACAAATTTTGGCGATAAGACAAAGTTATAGAACAGATTCAAGCGGATTACCTATTTTGGAAACCGTCGAATTAGAAAATGGTGGTAAAGTTATTGATGAAAATGGTACATGGGTACTAGAAGTACCAATGAATCTTGACTATGTTTATACTGATGAAGAAGGAAACCAACAAACAAGTAATAACCCTGAAGTCGGTATTCCAACAAAAGGGAAATATCGATTTAAAGTAAAATGGGAACAAGGTCCTGAACTTTCAGAATCAACAAAGAGGGCTTATTTTTTAGTTCCTAATGTGAAAGAATATGGATGGGGTGACTCAGGTGACCCTTATTTGGGATATAATTTTAATGAACAAATTGGACAGCCTGTTGAAGTTTCAATTCCTTCTAATTCACCTGATAGTAATGGAACTTATATATTTCTTTCACAGTATTTGTCACAATCACCAAATTTTGTTTATCGATTGGTTAATACCGAAAATATTCAAGATTTTCAAATATTTTATTCTGATGGTACACAGTATCTTTCACAAAACATTTATTCAGAAGATTTAACAAATTTATATTTTGTTTATACAAGAATTGATGATGGAGTAGATGCAACAATCAACTTTCTTAAAATTGACAAAGATAGATTTTTATTAGAACAATCTTACGCATTTAGTTTAGATTGGACTGATTATGCTAATGTTCAGGAGGCTATAAATTGTGAAGATACATTTATGAAACTTCAGTATAATAAAGTTTATACTGTTAGTCAGTTGATGGATAGGTTTGTTTCCGAAAGAAGACCGTGGAATACTACAGGCATTAAAAATATTTTAGACGACAAATGCACTGGGCAATATAATAAATTCCCAACTAACGATGCTTTTTTTAGAGTTAATTTTACTTACATAATTTATAATATAATTTTTGAAGTTTTTAGATATGTTGCATTACTCTTAATGATTCTTGCGCATATTATGGGGTATTTTTGGGTTGTTTTGTTACCTGTTATATTATTAGTTTTAACGTTTATACAATTAATTATTATTGGATTGTGTAACTTTAGAAATTGGGTAAGAGGTATTTTTAATAGACCTAATTTACCATGTCCTGAAGTGATAGATTTATCACAATATGTTAATGAAAACCCATTTAAAAATCTTGGATTACCACTTTTATTATATACTGAAGATGGATGTGAAAGATGTAACTGTAAATTGGGTGATTCTATTGGTGAAAGTTTAGGACAAGCTCAACTTACAACAGTAACCCAAAGTTCTGTTTTAATTAACAGTACGGATTTTGAACTTTATAGAAATGTTGATGATGTACAGCAGTTTTTGGCAGGATTATATGCCGGTAACTTAGCCGATTCAATTAATGGGTATCCGCAAAACAGATGTCCTATTGTTAGTGTTGGAGACATAACAGTTGAAAGTAACGCTGGAGATAGTTACACTTTTCCAAATTGGCATTTTTCTTCACAAATACCTTATTCTGAATATTTGAATTCGTGGTGGTCTAAAGGAAGATACTTTGAACCAGAGAATGATGAGGGGGGTGCGTCTAATACTATAACAAAACCAAGATATTTTTATGGAAGTACAAGAATGAGGGTTACTTTGGAGCCTGATTTTAATAACCCAAGTACAGTATATCATATGGATAATTTCCAAATACTTGTTTTGGATAGACAAACTGAAATACCAGCGGCTGGTACAATTATATCATTCCAAGATAAAAATTTGTCAACAGATTTAAATTATTATAATACTCAAAACGATAACATATTCACAAGTGGAAAAACAAATAATTTAAATAACGTAACGTATAAATGGACAAATCCTAATAATGCGCAACCTTTATATACTACTTACAATTTAACAGGGTTTACTGAACTTAAAAAAACAAGTAGTTTTCCTGCGGATATTGAATATTTTCAAATTATAACAGGATTAACAATTGGTGAATATAAAAGTTTTGTGACTAATCAAACTTTTGGTCCAATTGAACCAGAATTTGATACTGCGGCAGTTGCTGCGGAATTAGGTATTGATTTAAATACTGTAACTTTAGAACAGTTAATATTACTTAATCAACTTCAAATAGAATATGAAAATACGTTTGGTGGTTATGAATACTCAACACTGAATCAAGTTTATAGACATAAAATGCAATTGTACGAATTTTCTACAGATACTGAAATGAATTGTTATGACGGAAGATTCAGAAAAAGTGATTATGGATATTCTACAATAGAACAAGTTGTTCCTAATATGGACAATTATATCATATTGATACTCATGAGAGGGGTTGACGTACATTCACCTAGAGTAAAACAAAGAATTGATATTACCTCGGCGTTAAAACCTACTTATGCTAATATTTTAAAACCAAATAACGACGGTACGTTACCAAATATTCCATATGAATCAACAACTATGTATGTTGAAGGTTATTATAAAATGAACATACCCTTACAACCCGACACATCCTCAACCAAAGTTTGTACAAGACACAATCAAATTGCTAATAATAATTCAACAGACCAATGGGGTGGTAGAATATTTTTTAATAGTTATGCGTTTTCATATTTACCACAATTAAATCAAAATGTTTGGTCTCTTGGTAGATATAAACAATTTAACACAACATTACCGTATTATTATTCTTCACTTGATATTTTAACTTTTGGACCTAGTTCAAATAACGTACCACCTGGTTTTGTTAATTCAGGATATACCGCAAGTGCTCTTGATACAAGCATTGGATGGTTACGAAAATCCTATAATAACAGGATGGGATTTGTGTTATTAACTGAAAACAATGGTTGTGGAGGACCTGGTGGTAGTTGTCCAGTTAATACTGTAATTACTTTAAATGGAGGGGTACCGGGAGAACAAGCGACTAATAGTGTTTTAACCGCTAATGGTAATCCTGGAAACACATCTGAGGATTATGATAATATTGAATATGATGCATATAGAACCAATCAATATCTTGAAGGGGGAGCTTTTTACCAATGGACATATAACGCTTGGAACGCTGGTGAATCTTGTGAAGTTGAAGGTACTTTGGGATTACGTTACGGTTCATATGGAAATGCTTTAGGACGAATGAGATTTTTTTCACCGACATATAGAACAACAGGTTCATACCAAAATGGTGGATATAATGGTCAAACATATGACCAAATTGTAATGTCAGATAATTCAAAAATTGTTATGAGAACTGATAGATTACCATCATCAACAAGTGAATCATTGTATGGGTCAAATAGTTTTATGGTCCATCAAAATCCCGTTTTTGCAGTTTATACTTTAACTGATAGTGGTGACCCCTCAGAACTTACTAATGTTAACCAACAAAATTTCTCAATTAATGATAGTACAACACAATTTATTCCTTATGCTGAAGTTTCGGAATCATTATCTGAATGTGAAAAGGCTGTCATGTTACAATGTTATGAATTGATTGATGGTGTACCAACAATCAAACCTAATTGTAATGAAATAATGAACCCTCAAGGTAGGGAACAATATTTTAATTATGGTACAGGTTGTTACAATTTAGTATCAAGATTATTTTTAACTATTGGACAAGACACTAAATCAATTATAGAATGGTCACAAAGAATTAAAGTTAACAACGCAGTTTGTTTTAATGTATTTTCACACTCGTTTTCAAATCAGTGGATTAATGGGACTTTATATGCATATCCTTTCAATAATAAACGAGTATTTACAACAGGAACTCAAAGACCGTACAGTATATTTTGTAAAGAAACAATATATTTTCATGAAACAAGTAATAATTTTTATTACAGAAGTTCTCCTTGGTCAACGACAGAAGGTTTTATAGGTAAAGATAATACATCTATTATTGGTAGTAATACTGGTTTTGGTAATTATAAATTTTTGCAATCACCAACTACAATTTTAGATTTAGGACCAAAATCATATTTTATTCAAGAACTTGTTAATAACGATGATTACGATGGCTATATAGTTTCAAAAATTAAACCAACTAGTTATAATAATGTTAGTGAAATTTTAAATTTATTTATTTTAAGTAGATTAGTTAATCCTAATTTTTTACAATTTTTATTTCCCACATCACCTGGTGTAAATGAAGGTACTGACGACCCTACTGTTAGAGGATTTTTCAAAAATAGAAGATGGGAAAATGACGGTACTAGTACATTACCGGCTATGGTTGATGCTGATTACGCTCAAATCATATCAATTAATTCTGAATTTGGAATTTCACCATTCAACGTTTCAAATTACGCCCAACCTGCGGATTCTGCATATCAACCCGTAATTTTGGGTGATGAAAATAATTTTCCATTTTTTGGATTATTGTTAACTGGTAATACCCAAGACCGTGATTATATAACACCAAGGAGAACTATATGGAATCCTCAAGCGACTATTGATACGCCACAACAATATAATTTTACTGAAATACCTGTTTATCCACAAAATGTTCCGTTTTATTTATGGAAACTTATTAAAATGAATAATGATGAAACAGGTCAACCTATGGATTATGGAACCATATTTGGTTCACAAAATAATAATTGGGTAACTAATTATCCGGATTCGTCAGGACAATTTAGTACATCTTTCTTTACATACAAATATCAGAAATTAGATAGAATAAATGTTGCAAGTAGATACTTCCAAGTAGATGGTAACCTGGCAGCTAACTATAGGTCAACACTTATCAATTTTGATACCGATGGAGTACCTATAGAAACAATCCCAACTCAAAACTTTAATCCACAATTTTTGGTTGGAGCTCCCAATCACTTCTATTTTGGTTTGAAGAAAGGTGCAAGTGCATTAGATAGATTTATCATAAAATATGTTAATACAGAAGAAGTAATTGAATGATAATTTTCAAATATTAAAAGGGTCTGCTAGGTATGCTAGTGCTCCTGATATTGACCATAAAGTTTCTTTGGTGTTGGATAATACTGACAAAGAACTTACAGAGTACGACAGGAATTTAGGAATAGATTTAGTTAGAAGGTTTGACACCGAAAGACAAAAATCGACAATATTTAATTTTACATGTAAGTTTACTTTATTATTTGAAAACGCATATTCAGGACTAACACAACCTGTTAATAACCCATATGCTCCAATCAACAGAAATTTATATTATATTAACCCTGAATTTTATAGAATCCAACAAACCAACAGTTTAGACCCAAATTTTGAAATTGCTTGGGCTGGTTTACCACAGTACCATGAGTTTGAATTTATTAGAACGGACTACAATGTTACAGGTTATACCGTAAGTACAGTTGACCAACCTGCCCACGTAAATTTTGATGTGATGCAATCATCGAATTATAATTGGTTTTTTTATTTAACATATCCATTTGAAAACGATTTTACGAAAACATTACAAATAACTACGGATAGTGGTGAAACATTTAATTGGCAAATTGGAAACGGAATTCCATTTGTTGTAAAAAATACAACTATAAATGGAAAAGAAGTTATACAATTGACTTGTCCGTTTAATCATAATTTATCAGTTGGTGATAGTGTTGAATTAACTATTTCTTGTAATTCAGTTAGTGTATATGATGTTTATACTATTGGTGATGACTATGCTAATAATCAGGATAGAATTTTTACAATATATAACATTGGATATTCTATCTGTGGAAATTTTTATGATGGTGCGATTGGATTGTTAAAAAAAGTGGTAGTTAGAGAAAATCCTATAGAGTCAAAATCAAAATATTATGTAAGAAGACATAAAATTATTTCTACTTATACTGATAGTCAACTTACTAAAACTGGTTTTGAAAATAATCCTTTTAGAAACGTTACAAAATTTGAAACAAGAGCACTAACTCCCAACCTATCACCAAGAATTTCATTAAAGGAAGGTACCCAAAGTTATAATCTATCATTTAAAAATGATATTGATATTAATAATGTTTTAGACAATTTAAATAGACCTGTCACCGAATATTATGTTACGGTTGTTAATAGAGGGTACTTTGGTTTTTTTAATAAACCAACATTTAATAATATTGGTTTGAAACAAGGATGGGAATTTAATATTGGACCTAATTTGAATTCATGGTGGAATGATAGTAATTTACTTAATATAAGTAATATTCAAACTTCATACTATAATAGAACAACACCTGCTGGAACAACATTAAGATTTTATTATAATTTACCATATAATATTGGTGATTCTTTGGATGGGGACATTTGTGAATGGAATGATATAACTCAAACAGAAACTGTGTTATCGGAATATTATCATAAAATAAATTTTAATCAAAAAGTTTTTATGACATCACCAATTGGTGAGTCAAATCCTAATACTGAAGGTTATTATTATAAACCACATTACAAATATCAAATTAGAGTATTTTCTGACTATATTGAACAAAGTGATGAAAATAACCCTGAAAATTTCCCAATAGTTAATCTTCCGTCTTACGCCTATTATTCTTTTTATAACTTAGATTTTAGATGGAAGGATATATATCCATATGGTTTTATTGATAATCTTGGTAGAGGTGTTGATAGACCTTTTTTGAATAATAAACATTATGTTCATGAAAACTTTAATTTTAGATTAATACCTGAAGGAAGTAACATAAACGGAATAAACTCTTCACAAGTTAATGACCCAGCAATAGATGATTGTGAATAATTATAAAATATTAAAGTTTAATGGTGATAGAAATCTTATTGTTCCTATTAACATGAATTGGGATTTTTTGGACAGGGAAGATGCTTTAAATGTTTATGAAGAATCAATCATAACTGAAATAATTGGAAATCCTGAAAATTATGAGACATCAAGATTTTCATATCGTTTTCCTTTTAAACAAGTTTTTAATTTCAAAAATACTGGTGACACTGATTGGGTAAATAGTTACGTTGATTCAGGAAGATTTTCAGAAAATGCGGTTTTAAATAAGACAAACGCATTTAAAAAGTCATTTTTTAAAATTGATTTTTATGATAGTCAAAATACAAGAAGAAGAAAAAATTATTTAACAATAATTTTAAATAAAAAAAATGACACTATTGATATTGAACTACCAAACAACCAAGGTATAGGTAAATTATCTGTACCGTCTTACAGTTTAAATCCTTTAACAAATCCTGAAGGTTTTTATTTATATTGGTTTGAAAATCCTGACATTTTAAATTTAACAAAGTTATACATGACTGTTAAGTTTTTTGATGGAGCCGACGGAACATTTACCGTTTTTACTACAAAAAAACAAACTGATTCTACAACTCCTTATAAATTAACAACCGATTATTTTATGAGGGAAGTAAATTTTAATTTTACTAATAAAACATATACTATTCAAAACATAAATAGTCAAAACGTACTATCAACGTTAAATTGGTATGAGTATAAAAATCCACCAATAGTTTAAAATGGAAGTTTACAAAATTAAAATATCACCCGAATTTTTAAATACTGACATTGTTAGTGAAACTGTTGATGGATATACCTTTGGGATTTATTCAGGATTAACAAGTATGTTACAAGGTGGACCTAGCGGTTCTTCACTGTTTACAGGGATAACTTTTCCAATATTACTTAAACAAAAGTATCAAGACATTGGGTATTATGATGGATTTGATGGTAACATAACACAACAAGTAATATCCGCAAACTTTTCATTTACATCATCAACGGAAAGTCCATATACTGTAAGTTTATTTAATAATTCAAGTGAAGGAACAGTTTATTTAGCGGACTCAACATATACTATTAATTGGGGTGACGGTACATCTGAAACAGTTAATTCATTCTATCCTGATTTTATAAATCATACTTACGCAGGACCATTACCAAACCCGACTAGTTATACAATAACTTTAACACAAGAAAATATATGGGGTATTGTTACAATTAATAAAACAGTTGTAATTCCATATTCTTTAGTAGAAAATACCAATCCATTTGGTACTGTAACCTTTGCTAATACAACTGGAAGTTGGAGTGCAAGTCCTCAAACCTATAATTTTATTTACACCGCTGATTCATATAATCAAATTGCTTATCAGATAGGTTCTTTTTATGGTGAGGTACCTTATTTTATAACTGGCTCAACTATATCAAGATTAACTGATTTACAGATGTATGGTTCTAATCAGTATCAGGTAGGGCAAACTGTTAATTTAGCGGGTGGTGGTTACGGAGTTGTGAATTATATTACTTCACAATATACAGGGTATACTATTAATAATACCGATTATATTGATTACCCAAGTGGTATATCTATTTTTATTGTTGGTTCATCGGGATTAACATCAGACATGTTAGTACAAAGTGCAATCACAAAAAATGAAGTTTTAATGAATGTGATTGACCAACCTCAATTGTTTTCAAGTGTGTTTGTTGAAAGAGGTAAAAATTCTGCTTTGGAAAATTTTAGAAGAATCGGTGAAGTTTCAACGATGAATGATTTGGTAAACTATGGATATAACTTTTTCAATATAGAAAACAATCCATAAAAAATATAAATTAATATTTATACTAATAAGGTAAAAAATGGCTACAGGTAATTACGGAACGGTAAGGTTGTCGGATGTGAGTCCGGCGGACACAGAAATAATAATGAATTATACCCCATCAAGGGATTTAACTAACGATTTTGTTTTAAAAAAATTAAACGCTCAAGAACTTTTACAACCTTATTTTAGTAATCCTGCAATTGGAGGCCAGACCAATGAAATTTTAGGTGGTTTATATAATTTGAAGTTACCGGCTAGCGAATTCAACAATATTGGAATTTACAATTTATTAATTAGACCTGTACAAATTAGAACACAAATTTATGATTGTGGAGTTTTACAATCTTTACCTAATGTAAAAGGAATTATTATTGACTTATCAACTGTACCACAAGAATTCTTAAATAGATTTGTGACACAAGGACTTGTTGGATATCGAGTGGAGTATTTAAATAATGATGGAACAAAAAATACAAATTTCTTTAGAATAATAACATCAAGTTTTTTCTGTGAAGCTGTTGTTGCAAATACAAACAATACTTCAGATAAAGCTCAAAGATGGATTTATACTGATGCTGAAACAAACTTATTATTTTGTACAGTTTCACCTAGCTCATCACCATCAAACAAACCAAATGCTACCCCATACATTGGTTCTGCAGGACAAAACATTATTTTAACAAATACTTTTTTTGACCCTATCATGATAGAAATTGAAATTGTTGAACAAGATATTTCAACACTTGCAATTGCGTTGTACGGTAATCAAACTAAATCTATTGAAGATGGAATTTATACCATTTACGATACTAACAACAACATTTACAAACAATACAACTTGTATGAAATTAGAAGTCAGTTTAATGAATTACTTTATGAAGTTAGACAAGATAGAGGTTCTAATATTGATACAACTAAAAACTTTGACAATATAACTGCTTAATGGCTAATTATAAATGTCCTCCACAAAATAGGAACTTTTCTGATAACTACGTTGGTTTACAAATAACTGATGGTGGTGGACTTACATATAGTGTTTTTGAATTTAGTACAGCTATTACTGAAAAGGTTACTAGAAACTTTGAAACTGGTAATTTTTCATCATTGTTTAATAATAATGATTTAAATTTAAATCCAGAATTTGCTGCTTCAGTTTATAATAATAACTTTCGTCTTTATCCTAACTTTGATGAAACGGATTTAACAAGTTTTGTATCATACGGTTCATTAACCAAAAGATTAGAATCTGCGATAAATAATATTTTAAATTATTTTCCAGCTGCGTTAGATGTAAGAAATTATACAAGTGGTGCAACAAGTGCGATAACTGCTAATAATATAAGTTACGATGCGAACCAAGACGAAACAGTTTTAACGATTCCTTGGCAAGTCATTAGAAATCCTTTTAACATTGACTACAGAACGAACGCAACTGTTTATATTAATAGTTTAGGGTTCCCTGTTTCAAAGTACAGAAACTTAACAAGTAAGTTCCCAAGTTATTCTTTAGTTTTGACAGGGGGTGGTAGTTATGAATTAATTTCTATTAACACCACACCAAACTTTAATACTGATTTAACAATTTATGTTAAAGGTAATCCTTTCAGTGGACTGACTAATTATAATCAAAACTTTTTAGTAAGGCCTAATGATACAATTGTAAATGAAGTTTTTAATCTTGAGTTAGGTGAAATTGAAGAGGCGTTATTGAATAGATATTCAGTTCCAGTTTATACTTATCAATTTCAAATCCCGACTGAATCGGATGATGGTTACATCTATGATACGATTCGTTCAATTACATGGCCATTAGACGGTACTTGGAATTTAGATATTTTATCAATTGGGTATGAAAATTATATTGCAGAATTACAAGTAATTGGTACTGATTATGACAATTCTGAAACAAATGTTATATCAAGATTTTATACCACAAATGCATTAAAAGAATTTGATACTCAAGATGAAAAAGTAGATAAAACTTTGAAAATTTATGGTAGAAGTTTTGACGAAACAAAAAAATATATTGATGGTATTCAGTATGCTAATTCTGTAAATTACACTATTGGTAATGATATTCCATCAGGTTTAGTTACAAATTTAGCTGAAACTTTAGGATGGTCAATTAGAATTTCACCGATTGCAAATTCAGATTATTTAGAATCTGTTTATGGTACTACAGAAAACGCTTTTCCTGCTTATTCGACATCACAAACAAGACAAGATTTAAATAATCAATATTTTAGAAATTTAATTCTAAATTCATCTTATCTATATCGTTCAAAAGGAACAAGAAAGGCGATTGAATTCTTATTAAATTTTATTGGTGCACCTGATGCTTTAATTGAGTTTAATGAAAATGTCTATTTAGCAGATTCTAAAATAAACATTCAAAAATTCGATAATTTATATTCCCAAATTTCGGGAGGTACATACGTTCCTGAATTTACTACATTAGATGAAAATAACACGTATAGTTTTCAGGGTGTTGTTTATAGTGCATATACACAAACTAGTCAACTAATCCCAACGAATACTACATTGGCGGATTATCCTATAGATGATGAAGGTTATCCTGCTAATCCTCAATTTACAAATGGAACAACAAGTAGACCAAGTTTTTATTTTCAGAAAGGTGAAGGGTGGATTGAATCAACAACCCAACATAGAAGTCCCGAACAAATTGATTTTACAACAAGTGTATTTACAGGTCAAAATATTGATATCCAAACTTCATTAGAACCCTTTACTTATGGGTCAAAGTTTTTGGACAGGTTTAGAAATTTCCCTTATATGGATTTAGGATTCAACTTGAAAAAAGTTCAGGATAACAAAAAAAGTTGGACCAACGATACAAATGATTTAAGAAAAAACACAGATAACCTATTCAATGCTTACTATACTATCCCAACGGATAAATTGTTATTGAATGTAAAAAATACTGAAATATTTTTAAATCCTGCTCAAGGATTGGTATATGATGTTTGGTATGTTTCTAATACTCAAAATTACCCAATACCATTTACTGGATTATCATCACCTTATCCACAAACAGGCGGTACTGATTGGACTTTTATAAATCCACAACCACAAAACAAAACATTCTATGAGTTTTATAAAACGTTTTGGTTTAACATGATTAATGTTAGAAATAGACAATTTTCATCAGATGGTAAAACAAGTGGATATCCGACATTACAATCTATGTTTTGGAAATATCTAACAATGTACCAAGATACTGGTTTATCAAATGATAACTTTAGTTACCAAAATTTAATTAACTACATAACAGGATTAGGTGATTTTTGGATTAAACTTATTGAACAATTTGTACCGGCAACGACAATATGGAATACGGGTACAAAATTTGAAAATTCTATTTTCCATAGACAAAAGTTTATTTATAGAAGACAAAGAGGATGTCAATTAGTTTTACAAGAGGTGGTTGGACCAGTTACTACGGGAACTTTACAAACAAACGCTTGTGACTCATTTACATTTAACATTGATGTACCATCTATTCAAAATATAGGTGACGGACTTGGACAGGCCGCTCAAAATTTGGCATCTTCTCAAGGATTTACAAATGGGTTTACAACTGTTTCTGCCAAATACGGTTTTAGTTTTGATTTAACACATATTAATACTGGTGAAGTTTTCACTTTTGAATATAATGATGGACCTACTTATTATTATACATCCATTTTACCTACTGAAACACAATGGACTAATACAATAAACCAAGGTTTAATTTATTTTGCAAACAGTGGAATAAATACTGAAGCTGGTGTTCAGATTATTTATGATAGTAACACCGAACAACTACAAGTTGTTTCAGTGGTTTGTGGTTTTGATGATGTTGTTATTTCTGAAATAAGCGTTTTATATGATATACAAATTCAAGGATAAGAATGGCAGATACTTTATATACGATAAGTTTAACGGGTGATTGTACAAATAGTTCATTAGGTGCGGCGACAATTAATCTAATTGGTTCAAGTCCATATACTATAGGATGGGTAAACAATGTTTTACCACCTGCAACTTTTTATACGAGTTCTTATTCTGTAACAGGATTAACCGCTGGCACATATGGTTTTAATATAACTGCTTCAACAATTCCAATTAATGAAGTTATAGGTCCAATTTATTTTAATATTGTTTCAGCTAGTACTGCTTATATTAACAGTTATTCTTTGGAAGGATGTGGTACAAACAATTCGTATCTTGAAGTAATAGTAACTGGTGTAACTAATGGTGTAATAAATACTGGTGGGGGTTCATATCAAGGGGCAACAGTTAATCTGTTTAAAGATTATGTGTTTTACTCTTCCGCAACTTCTATTTCGGAAATTGCATCGTTTGTAAATTTAGGTGAAGGAATGTATTATGCTGAAATTACAGGTGAAGGAAATTGTCCTTGTGAAACTGAAACAGTTATTATTCATGAAAACCCTAATATTTTAGATTTTGGATTTTATGTTATTGATAATCCAGCATGTTCACAGTCAAGTGGTCAAATTTACATAACAGGTTTGACTGGTACTCCACCTTATTATTATCAGTGGTCACCCGCAGTTGGGGGAACGGGAAGTACTTATGTGACGGGATTAACTGAAGGGTCATACAATGTTACAGTTACAGATGCAAATAATTGTATTTTAAATAAGGTAACTTATGTAAGCGGGGCAACACCCATTTCTCTAATTTCCTACACACTAACATCCCCGACTTGCTTTAATTCAAATGGTACAATTACATTTAATATTACTGGTGGGACCGCTCCATATTTTTATTTGTTAAGTAACGGTGATTCCATTACATCATATAGTTCATCGGTCACATTTAACAGTATTGGCGCTGGAAGTTATACACTTACAGTAACTGATGTTTCACTTTGTAGTTTTTCTACAACCGCGGATGTTTTTGTACCGAAAAGTTTTACATTAGTTTCTGAAACAATTACTAATTCACAATGTTCATACAATAGTGGTTCTATTAATATCCTTTTACAAGGAGGGACACCACCATTTATTTATTCTTTATCTAATAATAGTGGTGTGACAACAACTAACACATCAACACTACAAACTAATACATTTAACCAACTTGAGTCAGGTACTTATGTTCTGACTATAAATGATAGTAGTAGTGCATGTACTTATACAAATACTTTGGTAGTGTCAAATGACACTTCATTTGATTTTTCGATAACAGGTAATAGTACTTATTGTGGGTTAAATGATGGCTCGATTAATATAAATGTTTCACCAAACTACACAGGCTCAACATTTTATACTTATTCTTTATCAAATGGAGCAAGTTCATATCCGACAACATCAACAACATATACTTTTAATAACTTACCGGCTGACACGTATGATGTTACAGTTACAAATTTATCAGGATGTTCACAAACAAAAATAACCACAGTTGATTATTTAGCACCATATCAATTTGCTCTTTACGGTACAAATTGTATTAATGGTAGTGGAGGTACAATTAGTGTATTACTTAATGATAGTACGGGGCCATTTAACCTTACTTGGAGTGATAATGTTAATGGACAGTCAGGTACATTTATTACAGGATTGACTGCTGGAACATATGTGTTAACTGTTAGTGGCACTAATAATTGTCAAACAACAAAATCAATAGACATTACTTGTAATCCTTTGCAACAAGCTAGTTCAAAATTTGTGTATACTTTTGGTAGTAAAACATATCTACCGTCAACGATATTCAATTTTACAAAAATGTTGAATGACGGTTACTTATCACTAATAAGCGGTCATGAGGATTGTAAGTTAAACTACGCAATATTCAATTGTGACATTGAGCTAGTGGGTACAGTTTATTCAGGAACATTTTTTACAACAACTTCTTTATCCAGTTCACCTACAGTTACGTCATTCAAAACAGTGATTGAAACTTTACTCAACACCATTCCTGATATTAAATCATATGACATTAATTTATCAACAAATACAGTAAGTATTGAATCTGACGTTGTTGGGGGTGTTGAAGTTTATAAAGATGAAGTATTAACAATATCGGTAAGAATACAATACTCTATTTCTTGTCGTACTTAAAATAGTTAAAAAACTATTTATCATTAAATGAGTTTAGTAACAATAGATAATTTAGGTGGTACACCTCCGTATGTTGTTTATGCCTGTGACATATTCCAGTACTCTTGTCAAACAATTACAACAATTTACGACTATATTCCACCATCTGTAAGTTTTAATTTACCTTTACCATATTCTACGGCACCAAAAGTTTTAATTAAAATTGTTGACTCAACAGGATGTGTGTTTACACAAGAATATATGTGTACCACACCAACACCAACACCAAGTATTACGCCAAGTATAACCCCAACAATATCATTAACACCTTCAAATACCCCTACACCAAGTATTACGCCAAGTATTACTCCGACAATATCGGTTACTCCAAGTATAACTCCAAGTCCTACAGTTACTCCAAGTTTTACACCTACTCAAACAAATACACCAACTGT
>Ga0315909_10000774_pt1 | contig 42804 bp, 41 predicted proteins | sample LakEriMetagenome_11_FD_203527 | JGI IMG/M metagenome (GOLD analysis project Ga0315909, IMG submission 203527) | Freshwater fungal communities from buoy surface, Lake Erie, Ohio, United States - Buoy 2 MA125 | ecosystem: Environmental > Aquatic > Freshwater > Lake | place: USA: Lake Erie, Ohio... | reverse complement strand
CAACTAATCTTGTTAATGATGTTTCTATGAATAGCAAGTTGATCGTTGGTAACGACGTTTCATTTAATACAAAGTTGTATGTTGCTGGAACAACTAATCTTGTTAATGATGTTTCTATGAATAGCAAGTTGATCGTTGGTAACGACGTTTCATTTAATACAAAGTTGTATGTTGCTGGAACAACTAATCTTGTTAATGATGTTTCTATGAATAGCAAGTTGATCGTTGGTAACGACGTTTCATTTAATACAAAGTTGTATGTTGCTGGAACAACTAATCTTGTTAATGATGTTTCTATGAATAGCAAACTCATTGTTGGTAATGATGTTTCATTTAATTCAAAACTGTTTGTGTCTGGAAATGTAGGAATCGGCACAAGTGAAAATGGGTACAAATTTGACGTGTGTGGAAATATGCGAATCTTTGAAGGAATTGGAACTGTAGCTGGTGCTAATTCAGGTTCACTTGTGTTAGAACATGCTGATCCAAGTGGGGTTTCATCTATTTTATTCAAATCAAAGAACGCGGGTGTGACTGCTGGAGATTATGCTTACATTCAGTATGAAGAAAACGGTGGCACAGGATTATCAGCAAATGGATCAGAAAAAGGCGTTCTGACAATCGGCATAGAAAACGACGCAACTACAACAACGATTAACGACTCCATTTCTTTGTATGCTGCGAATGGTCTTGGTTTTGTGGGGGTTAATACAAAGACTCCTTCTTATAATTTTGATGTTAGTGGAATATTGAGAGCTTCCAGTTATTTAAATGTGCCTTTTATTATTTCTGAATCTACACCATTAACATATCCGTTCAATCAATTGTATTTAATAACAGCAACTGGTGCCACAACAGTGGTTATTACTTTACCTGCTCCACCAACCGGTGACACGTCTTGTCTGATTGTGTTCAGAAAAACGGGTTCAACATCCAATAGTGTTACATTTGTCATGACATTTCCTGCGACTATAGTTCCAACCAATTCAATAACTCCCCAAAGTGCTAATCTTACTGGACTAATGAATAATACCGCTACAACATTACAATTATTTTATTACAATGGTGTTTATTATGTATTGTAAAATAATTATTAATGTGCAATAATATATTATAATGTCTTTGGTTGCTCTTAAAAGAAAATCCGCTGCACTTAAAAATCAAAGTTCGGGTCTCCGCCAATTCTCTATTAATGGAACTACGCGAAACCAGGGCTATGTTGGTCAAAGTACTCAATCCAGATTCCTCATTCACACTCCTCATAAGGGTGCCGTCGCCAAAGGCTCCGGCGGTTGCTGCGGATCTTATAATAATTCCATTAATATTGAGCCTTCCGAAATATGTTCTTTAGAAGATTCCTCCGTAGTTAAGCCTTCTGTTCTTAGCACCAAAGGCATGTTAGCAAAGAAAAATAGATGGATCGGCAGGCCGGCGCCATTTGCCGTTGTGAAACCCGACAGCAATCACAGCGTTTACAGTCAGTCTAATTACACAGAGGCCTTGAAAAAGAAAACGTTGACCGATATTGATTTGTATTGCCCTGAACCCGATCCTGCGGATGCTGAACTACAGGCACTAAGATGCTGCAACAAAGCTTGTGATATTCGCAATGATAAAGGTGCCAGATTATTTAGAAGAAAAACAGTGGCATGTAAAATTGCCAAAGAGGTGGGTCCCATGTCACAAGAAGACCGTCTTGCAAAATTAAATAAGGAATGCACTAAGGATGATGTGTATTTTGTTCCAACTAATATTCGCAGAACTCCTTTTGTCAAACTATAGATTGGAAAAAATTGATGCGTTTGTTTCCGTTTTAACAATTTGTAAAATAATATAAATTGTTAAATGAATTCTTCTTTTGTCAAAGGCTCAGATCTTTCTGTCAAATATCTCCAATCATTAGATGAGAAGCAGCTGATTGCTTATAATATTGCCAAAAAACTATTGGGCAAACTGTTCACTCTTGAAAAGAGCAACCATTACTTGGAATGGATTGTCGCTGAACGCTTAGCTGAATCTCCGAAATAATTTAATTGGCTTCTTGTTTTTTTTCTTGCTGTTTTAATTTGAATAATTGGTAACCAGACAACTTTTGTGCGGGTTTTTCTAATTGTTCTTGAGAAAATGGATTCTCTATCTTGGACTCATCCACCGATATTGACAGATCATCAAAAAAATCCGCTACTTTTGATATCGGCTTATCACTGAAAAGCAATGAATTGACCGCCTCTATCTTTTTGTTGGGAGGACGCTGAATAAAACTGAACTCACATGTCTTGCCCATTCTTAAAAACTTATTTGAAAATGGATGATCACGATGTGATAGTCGCCCGTGGCTTGGATCCTTGGAATTTTCTTTTGAATTATCCTTCTGGTTTCTATAATCTTTCAGCTTAGCAAATACCGGATTCGGCTTTTCCTTTTTTGCTTGTGGTTTAGAAATTTCACCTTCCGGATTATATGTTGGCTTGGATTTCGTTTTTAGAATCTCATCCTCTTTCTTCAAAACCTCTATCATGGGATTGTCCGGGAATATATCCATATCTATGAAAAAATCGCGACATCTGTATCTTACCACATATTTTATGGCAGTATGATACAAAGCCTTGTGCGGAACCACTTGCTCATCACTATAATACGCAAATGCCATCCTATATGAATCATAATACATTATCACGTTTCCGCGATATGTGTGTTCAATTAGGATTCGCGATTTCCAACGCTTTTCCGTTTCATTTGCTGGATCCGAAAATAATGTTTTGCGTTTGTCATAATCATATAGATCTTTTTCTATATTGGAATTGGCGTTCTCTATCGGTTCAGTTTTAAAGAATGCGAGTTCTTTTTTGTAAACGGTTTCATATTCAGGCTCTGATTTATAAACAGGTTTTAAAGTTGGAGGGTTAAAATAATTATTTATGTTTTGTTTTATCATGCGTCCAACATTTTTTGTGTAAAAAAATGTCATTATAATCCATTTCCAAATGCTTTTAAAAATTTCTACGTAATTTATTTTTGCCTTTTGATTCTGATTTTGATTCATTGCTGATAGAGATATTATATATTTAACACATATTTCTATATATATTTTGGTTGTTTGATTCATTGTTTGTTCGCGAAAAATTGAACCAATCTTTGAAAAACAATCTGAAAGTAAAAATATTACAATTTATAAAATGACCGAAGTTAAACCGACCTATCTTGCTATTAAGAATGCTCATCCTCGCGATGCCGCCATCCAGTTTGAAGAAGACACCCACACTTATATTATAAACGGCGACCGCACATTCACGTCGGTAACCACTTGGAATCACGGCCACTTTCCCAAATTTGACGCTAATAAAATCATCAAAAATATCATTTCCGGTCGCAAACACAAGGAAGATCCCACATATAAATACTACATGATGACTGCCCTAGAAATTAAAGCCATGTGGGACGCCAATCGCGATAGCGCCGCCGGCTCCGGCACAAACATGCATTATGACATTGAGTGCTACTACAACCAAATGGAGGTTCACAATGATAGCATTGAATATCAATACTTTCAGAACTTTTTGAAAGAAAATCCTGAGCTCAATCCTTATAGAACAGAATGGACCATTTATAATGAAGACATTAAAATCGCCGGATCCGTTGATATGGTCTATGTTAATCCAGACGGCACGCTTCTTATTTATGATTGGAAACGCTGCAAAGAAATTGTGTGCGAAAACATGTACGGAACCACTGCGACGACTCCTTGTATTAAGCACATGCCTGACACGAATTTCTGGCATTATACATTGCAGCTCAACACGTACAAAGCAATCATAGAAGAAAAATACGGAATGAAGGTTGTTGGATTATGTTTGGTGTGTTTGCATCCCGACAATTGTAATAAAAACTATCAGGTTATCAAGGTGCCTTTTATTGAGAAGGAAATCATGGATTTGTTTGAATACAGAAAAGAAACGTTGGTATCTAATGTGGCAAAGTCGGTTGAGAAAAAGAAGACAATGGCCGGAAAAAAAAAATATGCAAAGGTAGATGCAGGAACGCAAACGGATTGTTGTGAGGATGATAAGACCAAAAAAATTAGCAGTTTCTTCCGACCGATTCATGGCAATGAGCCTTTGGTAAAAACCGCCGCGATGCTTTCCGCAAAACCCCTCATGATTAAGTTGGAAGATGATTTATAGAAATTGTTCTTATTACTATATTATATAAAATCGTAAAATGTTCGGGTATTTAAAAGAAAAAGCCATTTTTTTTTACAAAGCCACTTATATTATTGCCAATTTTTATTTAGGAAAGCCGTTTCGTCAACCACAAATCAAATCAAGTTTTATTCCAATTTCTACAACAAAAAACGACAGCGTGATTCCGCATGTTTACATGTGTTGTAAATGAAAATATTTTCATTCCTTCGTAAGAACAAATAAATTCTCATTAATCAAATTCATATTCAGTTATGCCTTTGATATTTTTCTTTAGATGATTGAAGAGCCAATTTGTGAATTTTCTATACTTGGTTTCGTCGCAAATGGACAGACCCAGTACCTTTGATTTGCAATAATTCTTCTTGTCTTCGCCCGCGTCATCATCCGGCTGCGTCGCTTCCCATTTGTTATAGGTTTTCAACATGCGGTTTGACAACGTGTCAAATAAACGATTTACCGCGTCTTCGCTCATCATTGTCCAGGTGTCTTCATATATGTAGAAGATGTTGTGTTTATGTGAGAATGCGGCTATAGGCAAAGCCGTGATGGAAGTGACTAATATGAGTGCGTCTTGAATGATTCGGCATACACCATTAATAATATTTCCTTCTATGGTTGCATCCAAGTGTTTTTGGTTTATCTCTAGCGACTTTTGCCATTTCTTGTATGTAGTCTGCGGCACTTGATGCGAGTTTAAGTATTGAACTACATCTATCTTGCGTTTTTCGCGACGGGCTGATTGTTTTAGATCTTTCACTTCTTTTTCCAAATTCTGGCATCGGAATGCCAAATTCTTAACCAATTCATAAAGCATTCGTTCATTTGGTATGTCATCGTCTTCCAATTCTAAATTAGTATTACGTTCTTTGGCGCGCGTTTTTAAGAATTCGCACGTAGATATGTGTTCCGAATACTGGGTTTTATATTTGAATTCGCGATAACAGTATTTACACGGATATGATACTTCGGGTTGAGTCATTATTTTATTAGTGCTTTTTCTTTTGTTTGTTTTTTCAAAATCAATTTTTTGGTTCTTTATATAATGATTTTTACTAGAAGCATTAAGAAAACGCCCATTGCGCCTTTAGTTAAAAATCCTGTATTTCGCGTAGCGCCGGTAAAATTTGGCTATAATATGTTTGATGCCGTGGCCAAATTTTCCAATTGCGATTCTTGTAATAAAGTAAATTGATTTTGTAAGTGATTAATATATAAGATGTTTGAACATTTTCGTGCTTGGCTTAAAAATCCGCGCATTGTTAAGACAATTGTCCTAATTATTGCTTTAATTATTTTTGTCATTGTATTGAAACATTTTGGGTTGTATGAAGCGTTTTCGCAACAATTAGAAAAATTTGAGGATTCTCCTGTAAAAATAAAATATTAGTTGTGATTCAATCAATATTATAATAATATATCATATAGATGAGCTATTATTTTGATAACAAAAATATTATGTCGGGTCCTTCAATCAAACAACAAGACAGTCACATGATCATGGCTGGCGTCTCAAAAACAATCAAAGAACGTATCATCTCTATTGATACCAAATTCAGAAAGGATTATGTTTATGGACAAAATGCGGACGCAGATTTTACCGTGAATTTCGGAGAAAAAATCACCGAAGTAAGAAGCATGGAGGTTGACTCTATTGACGTTCCACTTACTTTTTTTAATATTAATTCTTCCAATAATACATTTCATGTTAATACTTCTTTAATAACTCTCACGCCTGGTTTTTATCCAAATGTGGCCATGGTTGCCACAGAAATTAATAGCAAGATGGTCTCCGCTGGATTTTCCCCCGCCGACATTTCATTTAGCGCCGTCGGCATCAATCAGACTAGTGTTTTTAGGACAAATACTGTCGCATATGATATTTCATTTGGAGCCGCTGAATCTTACAAAACCAATTTAGGATGGCTGCTCGGATTTCGCAAAAATTCATATAGAATATCTTCATCTAGCAAATCTGTAGTGTCCGAATGCTCTATCAATTTGAAGAATCCGCGCCATCTGTTTTTAGCCATTAATGAATTTTCTAGCACCAATGTGAATTCGTTTCTTGCGCCCTTTGAAAATGCGAATTTGAATAAAAATATTATTGCGCGCATCAGTGTTCCTGATACTGGATTTGCAACAACCGTCACTGCTAGTCATGGCAATGGATATCTTGTGTCGGAAGTTCGCAAGTATTTAGAAAAAGTCAATATTCAGCGCATGCACATTCAATTATTAGATGATGCTGGTAATGTTGTCAATTTGAATGGTAGCGATTTTGCTTTTACGTTGAGAATCACATGCGAATAATCAATTGCTTTATGTTGTGATTATATATAATGGTTGGCTCTAGTATTTTACCTGCATGTGTTCACAAAGGCAAATTGTATTTCTTGTTTGGCAAAGAAAATAGCTTGGCCGATACACCTGGATGGTCCGATTTTGGCGGCGGCGTTGATCCCGGTGAAAGCATCTATGATACGGCCTTGCGCGAAGGCGGCGAAGAATTGACAGGATTTTTGGGCGGCGAAGACGAATTGCGGTCATTAATTAAACGGAGCGGCGGGGTCTATAAAATTGTGCTCCCGAAGGGAGAGCACAGTTACAATATTCACATTTTTAATCTGCCTTATTCTCCTGATTTGCCAAAATTATACAATTCCAATCACGATTTTTTATGGAAACGCATGGACAAAAAGTTCTTGAATGACACAAAATTATTTGAAAAGATAGAGATTCAGTGGTTTTCTCTATCGGATATGAAAAAAAAACGAAATCAGTTTCGCAGTTTTTACCGGGAATTTATTGATTTGTTGATAAAGGATCAGGCACAAATTAAGAGATTTTTAGTTAAAGGTGGAACAAGGACGCGACGCAATAGTCGTGTCGGTGGGAGAAAGACGCAAACAAAGGTTTAGATGAACGTTGGTTTGATGTATTATATGAATGTTGTCATATAATATATATTATTCATAAAATGTCATGGAAAAAATACGGCGGAACTAATAATTTGGAAAATTTGAATAATCTTGTTGTGAATTCTATTGTCACTGATGTCTTATCCGTGAGAAAATATTATATTGGTGACTGGGACATTTGCGGCGCTCTTTTTGTTAAAGATGATGCAACTATTTTTAGAAATGCTTTGATTTATGGCAATCTTGATGTTTCCGGAGCTAATACAGAAATCAGAGGAAATGCAAAAATCTCTAGAAATACGGAAATTTCTGGTAATCTCATTGTCTATGACAATACTTATTTGAAAAAATATTTGTATTTTGATCCGTCCGGAAATACTTTTGTGCATGGAACAAATCATGCTTTTGGTTTTAATAAATATAATCCAAGTGCAACCATTGACATTAGCAGTGATCAGATCTATACTGTTAAAATGCAAACGTCTCAGAATACAAATCGCAATATTTATGCGCAAAATGCTGGTCAGCAAGGCATTGTATTAGGCGTGGAACCCACAAAATCATATATCAACATGTTTGTTGATTCGTCCATGAATGTAGGTGACGGCACAGTCAATGCCAAATTTGAATATACTAAGGGGGGTGATTTTTTGTTGGATGTTTCCAATATTATGCGGGTTCGGCCACGCATGATTTTTTCTAGAGATATTACCAAAAATATGAACTCAAATGAAGAACACGTTGTAATTTATGATTCGTCGGAATTGAGAGGCGTGTCTTATCCTTATAATTATAATATTTACGGAAATGCCAATCTTAAAAGCGGCGTGGCTTTAACCGCAATTTCAAAAGACTCCAGTTCCAATGTTTTTATGAAAATGACAACCGAACAAGGAAAGGGTGCGGTCATTGGCGGCGGCCCATTTGAAGGGGGGATGATGGCATCGCTTGCTTTAATTGATTCTAGTGCCAGCAATTTCTCCAAAAATATTTATCCGGCTTTTAATGTTTTTTCGGGAAATTTAATATCCAATTTGAAAACCTCTATCGGCATCAATAAATATAGTGTTTCTAAAACATATTTGAACGAAAATCGGTATTCATTGGACGTCAATGGCCCCATGAAACTCATTCATCAAGAATTGCTTGAAACTGTTGATATTTCTATGCAAATTCTTGCGGTTGGGATTTCTCCCAACAAACAGGTCATTTATGCGGTTGGATCGCCTTATCAAATATCCAATCCATTCAAACAACTGTTTTTGAAATCAGTTGATGCAGGTTATACTTGGACAAGAATTGATATTTTGTTACCAACCCCTAACGCACAAACTTTTTTTGAAAATAACGCCGCTTCTTTTAATACTATTTATGTTTATGATAATGATTATGTAATTATATCTACGGGTGGTCTGCATTTTTATACAACAAATGGAGGATCATTATGGAATCAAATCGTTTTTGAAAACGGAAGTATTGCTATAAAATCTTTTGTTTTGATTAATCAAAGACGAAATGCCATTTTTGGTCTAAGTGATGGCAAATTTTTTGATTTGGATGCTTACACAACACCCATTTTTGAAAATAATATTTCTATTCCTTCAAACCTTAGAGTTTCAAGTTTGAGTAGTATTAGTGGCGTTGATGGATCCGGAAACATTGCGTTTTTTGTGGGGGAAAACGGCATTCAGAGCTATCTCATTGATTCCAAAACTCTTTCCCCGCGATTTTATCATAATTTATCGTTCAATGATGTTAGCTTATATTTTGCCAATTCCAAATATCATGTTGTCGCGGTTGGAAATAACAGAATTGCTTATGCTCACACAGATGATTATTTGAGCACCGATTGGATAATGTTGAGCAATTCTAACATAATATCCAAAAATTTTAAAAAAGTGAAGGTGGTTAGCGAATTATTGGCGGTTGCTCTTGTTGATGATGTAAATAATCCAATTGCATATTCCAATGATGGATTTCAAACATGGTCTTATTTAAGCAGGACTGAACTCAATTCTATGGGCAATGGATTTGTTTTGAAAGATTTTACTTTCTCCTCTATTGTTTCTACAAATGTGAATGATTTTGTAATTGGTGGATATTATCAATCATTTTCAGCTTCGTCACAAAGAGGACAAAGTAAGCTCATTCATCTTCATGCTCCTTATTTATTAAATCGTGACAAAAATTTTGTTCTTGAAGCATCCGGCTCTATTCTCTTATCTGGTGATCTTAATGTCACCGGTAATGCAAAAATCTGCACAAATTATATTGATGCTCAGTCCAATTCCTCAAATAATACTTTGCAAATTGGCAATGTTCATGCTTCCAAGATTTTAATTGGATCCACTGACACCACTACTGATATTCGCATTGGAAAAACCGATGGTTCATTAACCACATCTCGCAGCACGCAAGCCAGAATTCACATTGGTGATTTGAATAGTGCTGTTCATATTTATGGAAATTTGTTTTTGCCCGGCAGTGTCACATCAGAAAGCATTACTAATTTAGAAGTCAAAAATAAATCTATTCGGTTGAATGATGAGGCAAATGATTCATCTACGGGATCTGGTATATACATTCGTGATAATTATGCCGGCGCTATTCCAGGAAATGGCATTGATGATGTTAACGCTGGTATTGTTGGTAATAATTATGCCGGACAAATTTTAGTGAATTCTACAAGAAAAGGTTTCACATTTAAGGCCCCCGCCAGTCAAAAATATATCAATTTTGATCTTGATAATTTCTCCGTCACCAATGGTTATGATAAGGGGATTGTCACTATTAAATTGGACAGTACCGATAACTATATTGTGAGACAGCGTGATGTTGAAATCATGGATATTGTGAATCTTGATGTCAGTCTGAATCGGCGCGTTTTTAGAAATGCCGCGCTCACTTATAATGTTTACAATCCAAATACACAAGTCATTGATGACAAATTGGCCATGACCGGATTGATGATCAATAAAATGCAGAATCAAATTATCACAGACACGCAAATGGATATTTCCGGTAATACCATCATTACCAAATTGGGTTTAGGAACAAATAGTGTTAACACAAATGCTTATAATTATGTTCTAGACATTAGCGGAAACACTTTAACAAATGGATCCATTATTCAATGGTAAGTTTATCTATTATTATCATTATAAATATATATTTATAATGAGCGGATTGAGCGGAATAGTTTATGACAGCACATTTAATACTGATTTCTCCGCAAATAAATTGAGACATACTTATGTAAAAGGTTATGTTGATATTAGCGGCGGTGATCTCAATTTACAAAATGGCGCATTCACTATGTACAATGGCAAAACAAGTGCATATTTTAGCATTCAGAATGATGGCAAAATTTGGATTAATTCTCTTGGACAATTTATGTCAATCTCAATGGAAAATTTAAAATTATTAAAAGATATTTCTATTGAAGGTCCCACTTTGGGTGATATACAAATTTGGACTCAAGGAATCCGACATAATACTACGGCAACTGACGCAACTGAAATTGGTCGCGGCGGATTAACTATAAAAGGAACCCGATTTAAATCTGATACTTATGCTTTGTTCATGAGTGATGTCTCTATCAATGGGATTCTTAATGCTAATAAAGATGTTAGTTTTAATAGCAAGTTGTTTGTCAATGACGACGTTTCTTTTAATTCAAAACTCATGGTCATGCTGGATGTCTCGTTGAATAGTCGCATATTTGTTAATAATGACGTTTCTTTTAATTCAAAACTCATGGTTATGTCTGATGTGTCTTTGAATAGTCGCCTCTTTGTTAATAATGATGTTTCTTTTAATAGCAAGTTGTTTGTTAACAACGATGTGTCTTTGAACAGTCGGCTTTTTGTTAACAATGATGTTTCTTTTAATTCAAAACTTATGGTCATGCTGGACGTCTCATTGAATAGTCGGCTTTTTGTTAACAATGATGTTTCTTTTAATAGCAAGTTGTTTGTTAACAACGATGTCTCGTTGAACAGTCGGCTCTTTGTTAACAATGACGTTTCTTTTAATAGTAAGTTGTTTGTTAACAACGATACGTCTTTTAACAGTCGGCTCTTTGTTAACAATGACGTTTCTTTTAATAGTAAATTCATGGTCATGCAGGATGTCTCTTTGAACAGTCGGCTCTTTGTTAACAATGACGTTTCTTTTAATAGTAAACTCATGGTTATGCAGGATGTGTCTTTTAATAGTCGGCTTTTTGTTGGCCACGACGTGTCTTTTAATAGCAAATTATTTGTTAAAAATTTTGTTTCTATTGGCAAATCATTGCCTCTAATGTCTTTAGATATTAGTTATGCTGATGGCATTCGCTTACCCACCGGAACTACTGATGAACGTTCAATTAAAACTGTTGGAACCGGAACCGGTTTTACAACTCAAAATGGAACCTCTATTAGCGTGGCAGATAAATCTTTATATGTTGGCACAATTCGTTATAATACTACTAATTCGCAGTTTGAAGGGTTTGGACCCGGTGACTCTTGGGGATCTCTTGGTGGAGTTATCAATGTTGCACAAAATACTAAAATTATTGCTTCTTCCCCAAATGCTGATTCAACTAATAATGAATTAATATTTTATACAGCACCAAAGGGTAGTTTAGTAACTGGCGATGCAGTTGAACGCATGCGAATATTAGCAAATGGTGATGTTTCTATCAATAAAAACATATTTGTTGGCGGCGATGTTTCTTTGAATTCCAATTTAACTGTTGTTGGCAATGTAAAAATTGAAAATACTTTAACATTTAAAAAACAACAATTGGCAAATGGCGGAATAATCACTCCTATTTATTCGCTTGTTGAAATTAATGGCGGAACGTCAAATATGTATTCACTTTCAGACGGTCATTTTGATGGACAAACTATAAAAATTGTTTCCAATTGGGTTGATCCGAATAATTCATTGCGTGTAAATGGCAAAATTTGTTTTGATGCTTCTTCCAGTTATTGCGTTCCTATTATATTCAAAAATGCTTATCAGTCTTTTGATGCAACATGGACTAATCTTCCTAGACCGGCTTCAGATCCGGGAAATGGTGTTTGGATTGTCACTGCATGGAAGGGCGTTAATTACACAAATAGCAATATAACGTTTGGCACAAATTCTTCTGGTGACATTCAAATGAGTGCTGCAGGAAATTTTGTTGTTAGTAGTCCTGCCAAACTCTATGATCATTTATATATGAATAATGCCACAAATATATATGCAAAAAATTTAACCAATGCCGACGAAGTTTTTTTAATACCAAGATTTTCTGACAATGTCACTTATTTAAATTATGGTTCAGGCGGATTTAATATACGAAATAATTCCAGCGTAAATTCCATATTTGTTGGTAATGATGGCCGTGTTGGAATTGGGACAATTACTCCTGCTGCTGGTTATAAATTGGATGTTAATGGAACGGCATCAGCGACAAGGTTTATTGGTAAAAACGGTGGCGTTGCTTCGCATATTGCTTGGCATAACGCAACTGAAGCTTTTAATGAATCTTCGTCTGTTTTTTATGGGATTGGTACTATATCAGATCATATGACTTTCTCAGCAAACCAAACTATTGCACAAGCCACGACGACTCCATCCATGAAATTATCAGCTTCGGGTAATCTTACAGCTTATGGATTTAAGAGCATTGGAAATGGTAGCACTGCAGCATCAACTCAAGCAGATTTTAATGGAGATGGTACGGCTAATCATAACTTGCTGTTGGTTTCAACAAAAGCAAATAGTGGTGTTGGCACAACGCCATATTCTATGGCTCTTGGTGTAGATTTTGCTAGTGGCTGTGGATACATAAATGCTGCTGGAAATTCAGCTATACAGCCAGTATGTCTTCAAACAAGAGGTGGTAATGTCGGAATTGGTCAAACCAATCCTGCCACTAGGTTGCATGTTAACGGCTTAACTGGAAGTTTATTGACTTTGCAAAATGATGTTGGTGGAGGTAGTGCTAGTGTTGTAAATATTGACTTTTTCAATAGTACTTTTAAAGCGGGTAGCATTCAATGTAAAAACCTAGCCACCGGCACATGGTCTTCACAAATGTCGTTTTTTGTGGCAATTAATAACATCCAACTTTATGAAGCAATCCGAATAACCGGATTGCGCCAAAATGAAGCAAACTGTTGTGATATTAAAATATTTGGAGACGTAGAATCAGTCAGTTATAACGCAGTTTCTGATTACAGAGTTAAAGAAAATATTAAGCCTCTTGATGCCAGTTTTAATGTAGACGTTTTGAATCCAGTCACATATAATTTGAAAAGTTCAGGCAAACAAGATATTGGTTTCATTGCGCATGAAGTTCAAGAATTTTATCCATATTTGGTTAATGGCGTTAAAGATGGGCCTGAAACACAATCTCTTAACTATAACGGCTTAATTGGCATTCTCACAAAAGAAATTAAAGATCTTAAAAAAGAAATGCGATTAGTGAACGATGCTAATACAAAACTTAATAGTGACGTGAGTGTTTTGCGCCTTAAGCTTGAGGCTGAAAGTAAAGCTAATACAAAACTTAATGAAGACTTTTCAAAACTTTCTTCCGAAATGAGTGTTTTGCGTGATATTGTCCAAGAGCTTATGCCTTTGTAGAATACGTTATAATAAAAAAATTTGATATTTTTTATTATATTAGAATAATATTCGGCTTCTGATCATGTCTATTTGTTTTTTGTTGGTGTCACTGAATTTCAAATTGTTCATCATCATCACGCCTATGGCATATTTGTCCCATTTGTCATAGGTTTTCATCAATTCATTCACCAATTCTCTCACTTTCTTTCCTACAAACTTTTTTATGTTTGATTGCTTCCGTTCTTTGTATTCTTTGACGTCGGCCTCTATTATAAAGCCAGCGTCTGTTGGTTCCACAGGCAAAACGCCATCTATATAATTGAAGGCAATCTCTATTGCCTTGTCGGCGTCTTGCTTGCTCATCAGTTGTTCAAAGTCCCGTTGTTGCGATAAATACGAGAGAAGCGCAATTTCCACACACCACGGTTCATATTTCATATCGGCTTTGTCATATGTGAAATAATAGAACGCATCCGCAAAGTCTTTTTGGGTTACCAGTTTTTCCAATATTATGGAGAGACCAAAGTCTATTATGATCGGCCGGTCCGTTTCATCTACAATCACATTTGACTCTTTTAAATCAAAATGTACTATTCCGTTTTTATTTAATACTTTTGCGCCTTTTTCCAAATATTCACACATATATATTATTTTTTCCTGCTGTCTTTTAGGAGAGCTTGATTTGCTTTTTGATAAACTGGTGAATTTGTCTATGTATTCATCCATGGTTTTTCCTACTATGTATCTCACTTTTGTTGTGAAATATTTGGCTTCCGGGTCCTTCACCAACTTGCATTTTTCTATGTCGGATCTGTTTATTTCAGCTAAACTCGCGGTGCAGCTTTCTAACACCGGTGAAAAATAACGCTCGTAGTTCTTGATTTGTCTTATCTTTTCCGAGACTTCCACCTCCGATTTCGCATTTTCCTTTTTCATATGAACCTTTGTCAAATATTCTTTGATTTTAGGTTTTTTATCGGCATTTTTATCATTGGCACATGTCAAGTTTTGTTTATATACACATCCATACGCTCCTTGTCCGATAAAATTTGATTCTTCTTCTTTTAACATAATATATACAATGAATCTATATATTACTATCTTTCTTTTATTTATTTGTGTTTTAATTTATTTGACATTTTGGCACGAAGTTGATATAGATAATTTTGAAGGCTTTTCTAATTCTTATGAAAAGAATATTCATTTCTTATCTGCTGATGAGACCCGCGATCTGATTTCTTCTAATGCCGATGGATATTTTGAGAGGTTCACACAAAATGATTTGCGCGCGCGAACAAAGCAAAGTTCTTCTTCCTTAGGAAGATATGTTGTCACATTGGATCAATATATTCAGGGGTTCAATTGCGACGATTTTACTGAGTCAAACAAAGATCTTATTGATGATTGTGTTGCCGAGATTGAAACGATTGTCGTCAAGGATCCTTATGTAGATTGGGTGGATTCTGATAAGTTTCATGCTATTCCATGGAAAATTGGGCTCATTGAGGATGATTCTTACGAATATGGTCTGCCACACACTCGTGGTGACACGATCTTGATTCCTAAGATGGCTGTTTTGAATATTAAAACCAATAGAAAAGATTTTATAAATACGCTTATTCATGAAAAGTTACATGTGTATCAAAAACTGTATCCAGCTGATTTTCAAAAATATTTAGATCATCATGGATTTGTCAAATATGCCAGATATGGAAATGGATTATCACAAAGTGATATTGCAGCAAATCCGGACACCGATGAATATGTATATGCAAAAAAATCTGGACTTAAGCGAATTGTTCATTGCGGCAAATATAATTTTTCTACTGGCAAAACCGGTGTGAAATCTATTGTTTATCAACCTGTCAATGATGCCAAGTATGATCATCCTCGCGAATTGGCTGTCTATAATTTGCTGGAAAACTTATTGGTTTAAATAAATACTGCTGCGTTAATATTCTCAAATAGACCAGATGAAAATTGTGGCATTTGTGTGTATTGTGATTTTTTTACACCTTTTAACCTTTGAAATGCCGATTTATCGGTTATAAAGTAACAGTTGCCTTTTCTCATTCAAAACGCCCCCTTTGGGGGCAGTTATGAGTGAAAAAGGGGGTCCCCTTTGCGCACTTTGGGTGCGAAAAGGTGTAATAAGTTCTCTCCAACTGCATCCTGGTTTTTGTTTTAATCCTTCCAATAGAGACCACGTCATTGCACCAGTTGCCTTATTATTAATTATGGCATCAGCACTTGTCTGCTCATCGGTGCAACCACTAATCATAAATACGGTACCAACTGTTTCCAAATCCTTGGAATTTTCAGTGTATGTGTCATAATTTAGACTGTCTAAGTATTGATATTTTAAGACACAAATAATGGCAAATTATGGGAACAATAGTCTGCACGAATTGTTTTTAATGGCACTGAATTCTGAAACATAAAAACTGAATATTCAGTCAGTTCTACGGGTTCCTCGTGCGTTTTGGAATAAAAATTATTAAGTTGCATCAAAGGAAAAACTGGGTTTAAAATTTTTGTTTGTCCTGTAAATTGTGGGTCAAAAATATAAAGTTCATTATCCTGTTCAAATGCAATGCAAAAATGGCCTTTGTCATTATGTGCAAATTCAATAAAAATAATAGTACATGTGTTATTATTTAAATATTTATCTAAAAACAAATAGAAATTTTGTAATGCTAAACTTTTTGGCACAATTGACTTAATAATAATGTCATCTTGTTTTAAATCAAATATTGAAATTATATGGTCTTTAATGCTATCTAATGATACACCTATCCTTTTGTCAGAATAATGTTTTTTGACAAGATTTGCAATTTTTGATCCTTTTTTGGCGGAATTTCTGCCAATTAAACCTAAAGCAAAAAGCGATTGATATGCGCAATCAATATTATTTTTGGGATGTGATAAATTTCTATAATTTTCAAATATTTCTTTGGGATTTTCAATGTGCATTTTAAATAAATTATTGCCACTAGAATAAACTGTTCTGAATTCATTTAATGATTCTTGATAGCGCAATTTAGGGCTTGATTCATCTGGCGAACTTGATGACAATAAATATTTATATAAGTCTTTTTCATAATATTTTTGATTGAGAATTTCATCAATAAATTCTGGTTTAATATGTCTTTTTGGATTTAATAACAAAGCAGTCAAGTCATCTGAAACATAACCTTTATTTAATGCCACATCATAAGCTGTTAAACCTTTTTTATTTTTTATATTTTGTTTTGCGCCATATTTTAATAAAAGTGAAATAAATAAAGGTGCGTCTGTTTGTTTTTTTATGTTTAATGTTTTAAAAAGTGCGGTTTCATTATTTATATCTTTTATATTTGGATCTGCTCCTAAGTCAAGAAGATTGCTTACAAACATATATTTTGAGTGTTCCACATTATACATTAATGCTGTATAATCACTGTATGTTGGATCTTGCACATCTATGTCAACTTTATTGTCAATCATTTGCATTATATCATACAAAAATGCGTTGTTGGGATTTTGAACAAATTCCTGTATTATTTCGTCATCTTCTTCGTCTTTGCTATATAAACGCATTTTGTGTGATCTCTGGCTTTTTATTTGCTGTTGTCTGCGTTTTTTTGTGTCTAAATACTTATTATTTAAAGAAGCTGTTTTGCGTGTTTTTTTTAAAGATGGCATTGTTAAATATATATTATGTGGTTTTTATTTATGCGATGAGTTTCTATATGTGTGCTTGCCTTCCGCGCACTTCGTATAAGCTGGATTTTGCTTAGAACAATCATGAATGGCATTTCAAAGATGATCTCTATTATCTTCCGTGCGTTTTGTAGAAGCGGAGTGAAGACAATATTATCATCCAGGTTACTCTAGTGCTCCTTAGAGAACAATCATGCACGGAAGAACAATCTACGATTTAAGCGCCCTTTGGAACATTCACCCTTCTACGAAGTGTGGGTGAATACACTTGGAAAAATCTATGATTTTTCTCTGCGAGACAACCCACGTGTAACTGCCTTCTACTAAGTGCGGCAGTTATTCAACATCTTATAATTAAAATTGGCATTTCAAAGAGGATCTCTATCGGATGCTATTTTAAGGTAAATAATAGATATCAAGAAATGAGTAAATTGCGCTTGCGCAATTACTGTGCTCCCGAAGGGAGCAACTTGGGGATAATGATAAATGAGTCTTTTAATGGCCTTGTTAATCCCCCACTTCGTGGGGGATGGAAGACAAACAATAGAGAACAATCAAAGAAGACAACATCTTATAATTAAAATTGGCATTTCAAAGAGGATCTCTATCGGATGCCATGAGACATCCTCTTGTCAAAACATTTTCAAAAACCTCCATTCAAATCTTTTTCTTTTGAAACATGAAAATATTTATGCTTTGGTTTATAAAAAAGATTTTTTCAACAATGAACATCGTCGTGGCGCAGAGGAAGCGCGTCGGGCTCATAACCCGAAGGACGGTGGACCGAAACCACCCGACGATAAATTGCCATGTGGAACATAGGTTCAAGTCTCGCATGGCAGTTTTTTTTTCATGGCAACACAAATATTATTGGTAAATATATATATATATAATGAAATCCGCAAAAAAAAGAGAGCGTTTAGATAAAACACGTAAAGGAGGAGCCCCTGCAAGTAGTAGAACATTAAGAATACGCGAAACAAAAAAAACTATCTCGCCTACAAAACAACTCAATAGAGACGAATTGTCCGGAAAGATACAATGGCTCATTGATTTCGCCGGCAGTGAGGACATCATGAAACATATAATCAGCAAATACACAACCTTTAAAAAAATAGAAAGACTCTTGATTATGGGAAAAATGGATGAAAATGCCGGCTACAAAAATAAAATCATATTCAACACATATGGTGGTGATGCTGGCCATTGGATATATTTTTCCAGAACCGGCGAGGAATTCAATTCGTACAAATTGGGTCATCAGAAACCACTCACTAATCAGTTTTGTCAATCCTTTGCCATCATGTATTTGTTGAATGATTGTGGGTTGCCCGATATGCCCGATTTTATTTCCAGGCTGCAATCCACTCTAACAATACCCGGCAAAAAACCGCTACCCGTAACCCAAAAAAATGATATTTGGGGTAACAATATTGAAGTCGTCATTGATATGTGGAGATGGATTTTTAATAAAAAATCTAGTAAGACCTGGATCATTACAGAAATGAAACTCATCAATGATGAATATATCGCATTCAACGCCAAAACAAAAGTCAAGAGCAAACATGCTGTGTTGATTGCCGACAACACCGCCGACATTGATTTCAAAACGATAGAGAACAAACTGGATGATATAGTCGTTCATAAAATAGAAATTGCCAGGGAAACTTAAATAACCTCTGCAATTCCGAATCTTCTCTATTGTTTCAGTTTTTGAACCCAAATAATAGATATCAAGAAATGAGTAAATTGCGCTTGCGCAATTACTGTGCTCCCGAAGGGAGCAACTTGGACATATCAATAAATGAGTATTGATATGTTCCTTTCAAACAGGGTTGTTAAACTGAACAATAGAGAACAATCATGAAAATCAAGATCTTATAATTGAAATGTGGTGATTCCGGAGCTTCTCTATTGTTTCAATTTTTAAACCCAAATAATAGATATTAAGAAATGAGTGACATATCAATAAATGAGTCTTTATTCGTTCCTTTCAAAGAGGGTTATTAAACTGAACAATATTATCATCCAGCTTTGCTGGATGTGTCGCCCCTTCGGGGCTTAGAGAATAATCATAAAATGAAGAACATCTTATAATTGAAATGTGGTGATTCCGGATCTTCTCTATTGTTTCCATTTTTAAACCCAAATAATAGATATTAAGAAATGAGTGACATATCAATAAATGAGTATTGATATGTTCCTTTCAAACAGGGTTGTTAAACTGAACAATATTATCATCCAGCTTTGCTGGATGTGTCGGAGAGAAATCGCAGATTTCTCCATGTGTAACTACCGAAGGTAGTTATTCCCCTTCGGGGCTTAGAGAATAATCATGAAAATCAAGATCTTATAATTGAAATGTGGTGATTCCGGAGCTTCTCTATTGTTTCAATTTTTAAACCCAAATAATAGATATCAGTTATCATCCCCGAAGGGGATGCTTAGAAATGAGTATTGATATGTTCCTTTATTATCGCACTCTGGAGGTGTTTCTACGAGACTTCTTGCCGCGTTTTTTGCCGCCTCTTTTGCTTTTGCTTTTGCTTTCGCTTTTGCTTTTGCTTTTGCTGCCTGGTTTTATTCCATTTGTTAATATTTCATTCATTGCGTGTTTAAATCCAGTTAAGGTATTAGGTGTTTCATCTTGAAACGTAAACGTCATTCTCCCGTTTTCATGTGTGGTTCTTACTTTTAACACATTTTCCCATTTTTGTGTAGCATACCTGTCAGGTGTGTCTTTGCAGAATACATCCCACATTGCTTGATATAATCCGTCTTTGTCGTGTGTATAAATGTTTTCTTTAAAAGATTTTCTACCATTATTAATAATATTAAACCCCGAGTAATCTGTCATTTATATATTTACGCATGATATTTTTCTAAAGTTCTTCAGGAAAGGTTCTTTTATTTATTTTTTATTTAAGGGGATTCTTGTTACGATTACGTCGGCCTCCCAGAAATGATCGCAATATGCCCATTCGTATGAGATTTCTTCGTCCCAATCCTTTTCTATTCCCATTTCTTTTAATATCTCTTTTGGCATTATGTATTTTAATTGGTCCTCTTCCGTCAATACTCTTTTGCTATTCTCTAACTCCCTTTGGATTGATCTCACTCTTTTGCTATTCTCTAACTCCCTTTGGATTGATCTCACCCCCCTCACTCCTATCACTCTTGATCTTATCTCCTCTCCCATACTGTAATACCTATACACTCCCTCCACTCCACACTTCCATCCATCACTCTCTTCCTCTATCTCTATCATATATCTCTCTCTCTCTCTTAGAACTCTCACTATTTCATCTAACTTATCTCTATCTGTAATTCCTCTTGGTTTATAATTTCGTCGCCGTCTCTCTTCTTCCATCAAATTGGCATCTTCTCTTTTTTCCAAGTATTCCAAAATCTTATCATAATTATTCCAATTTATTTTATCATTTTCATCAATTATGAAAAATCCCTTTTTAGAAGCACATTCTTTATATGCACTTATTATCATTGTCAAACCATTTGTCCTAATATTAAGAGATGAAATTCGCGGCAAAAAATCGTTACCCAACAAAAAACATATGCATCCATAATCAAGCATTCTTCTATGCAAATTTTGAAGATCATGTCCAAATCCCATATCAATGCATATTGACACACACAATTCCGAAATATTTAAAATATATGCTTCGCCTGCATTCAAATCGGCATTAAGACTTTTAGCAAATTCCGGTGCCTCGCGATAAACAAACAAATTAGCTTTGTCCGAATGAAAAATGGAAAGCATGAGCAAGTCTGCATCCAAACCATAAATAATAGTATTTGATGTCCGATGTTTTTCAGGGTGATCACGAATATATTGAAAAATCTTATGTTCACCTTCGCCCCTCTCATCAGCCGCCGACACAATAACTTTTGAATGTGATTTGAAATAATCATTTACATATTTAGACAAATATTTCATAAAAGCAGTTCCTGGAGTTATTAGCAATGTGCTAAAAATGGGTTTCCCAAACATTTTTTCCATCAATGCGGTTTTGTATCTGCGCGACTGTTGCTGTTGCATTTTGCCAAAAGGAGCAATTCCATCAAACGCCGCATAAACTGTGTCGGATGGACCCACATCATTCACATAACGTTCAATGCGAACACACACTGCATGTGAAATCAAATGGTAATTGTCTTCTAAAACAGGTTTCAGTTCCATTTTTTTCTCAAAATCTCGCAGACAGTCATAAATAATAGAATTGCAGTCCATGTAGAGATTGTTGACATGCACGGTTTCTTTGAATTTTAAAAAAGATTTAAGAACTTTCATATGATTGCGAATGATGTGTGAAAAGTAAGCTGGAATTCCCATTGTTTGAAATATTATTAAAAAGTATCTAATAAGATTTGTGCAATTTAAATGAAAACGACACGAAGACCAAATAAAATATTAATGTAAAATATAAGAAAATGGATTTGTCTGATTTTGTATTTATGATTTACAGAATACTCCCATTTATAATGGTTTCATATTTTGTAATATCTTCATTTTTGGGAAATGATTTTTCGGGATTTCTGGTATTTTTGGGAATACTGTTTTCATCATCAATCACAATAATAATAAGCAATGCATTAAAGACTCAAATATGGAACAGTGTGAAATCTTCTGATAGCAAAGAAACCGACGAAGCAGCTGGTTTGATGAAACATTTTGAAAGATGCAATATAATAATGATTGGCGACAAACCATTGTCATTCTTGCCACTAAGCACGCATACATATTCATTCGTCCTTGGATATTTCATAATGGTATTGAATATGAGCAGAACACCATTTTTATTAAATTGGATTTTATTGTCTGTTTTATCATTATTAATTGTATATGACATATATTATAATTTAAAAGCTTGCGCAGGAATTTATGTGTGGATTCCAGTAATAGTTGGTTTTGTTTCCGGATTATTGTGGGCAATAATAATAGGTAAAAAAAATCATATGATTCCAAAAAAAGCCAACACAACGTGTTCAATGAATTCTTCAAAAAATTACAAATGCACACTGAAAAAGAATGGCGAATTGTTAAAATAATCACTGCTCACAATATTTATAAAAATTATTAAACCAGTTTTGTATATTAACTGAGATTCTTGATCGCAACAAATCATCTGCCATTAACTTCATGCTGCGATGTTTATCTTTGTAGTAATGCATGAATTCGCGAGCAACCGCAATAGTATTAAAATTTGCATATGTTGCATCCAACTCTGATCTATCCATTGGTTTATAATTTTTTCGGACATTGACGGAATTGTGAAATGCAAAAAGCATATCTTTCAAATCTTCTTTGGTTTGAATGTTATTAAAATTCAAAGCATTCATGTATTGAGTGGCATGTTGAGCACAAACTGGACATGGCAGCGTTGTGCATATTGAATGAATAGTATTCAAAAGTTCTTGGCGCACTTGTTTGAAATATTCAGGTTTTACCTTGTGAGCAATAACATGAAAAAATTTCCACGTAGGCCATCCCCATTTCACTTTTTCTCTATTTGACTCTGCAAATGTGTTCACAACAGGTTGTTGTGGCTTTAGTTGCCGTTGATTAGGAAATATTCTAGATTGAAATGTCATCATCTGAATAGGTTTTTGATTGGGAATATTTTTTAAGCTATTCATGTAAGCCGAATTATTTTTATTCGTCATGCTAAACATTGGAAATTGCAAATATATATATTTAAGAAGAAAATGATTGTGCGATAGAGAACACATTGAAATCCATATAAAAATAACGGCAAATATATATATAAAATGGCAAATAAAACGGCATTAATACAAAATATTCGTGACTGGATATCAATGGACAATGAGATTCGTGAATTAAACAAAGAATTGAGATTAAGAAAATCCAAACAGAAGAAAATATCGGAAAGCCTTTTGACGACGATGAAGGAGAATCAAATAGATGAATTTGACATAACAGGTGGCAAAATCATGTACAACAAGACAACATCAAAGAAGCCAATAACAAAAAAGAATTTGATGGGAATCCTGTCAAAATATTACAAGGGTGATATTTCACAGGCAATAGAGATGAATAGCTTCATAATGAATAATCGCGATGAAGTTACTAAAGAAACAATTTCCAGGAAGATTGATAAGCTCTAAACACTAACACCCAAGCCATATTTGGGAATTGTGTATTCGCCATTCACGACTTTACATTTTGCGATGATTTCGGGATCAACCTTGCCTTCAAGGATGTCGGAGGTTTTGTAGACATTCATGAACTTGTCAATATAATAGACGAGACCCATAATATTTTTGGCGATGACGTCCACTGGTTTAGTGCAGACTGCGCACTCATCTTCAGCTAATCCATGAGGAGCGCCTTTAGCATGAGTTCCGCAGAATTCACAGCCATCCTTGCGTTTTCTGGTGCATTGTTCATTGTTGGCCCGCTTGGCACTGCATCGGTTTTGCATAGGAATACAGTTTTTCACGCGTTTTCTTTTAGACAGATCATCTTTGCTGAAAGTAAGTCTTTCATATTCATAGACAAATTCAAGTAGATCATTGATTTTGGACTTTTCATCAAACCCGAGTTCAATGATTTTTTCGCGAACGGCGTCTTTAAAGCCGGTGAAATATTGTTCAGACTTGAGGTTGAGTTTCTTTTCCATTATAAGTATGTTGTGTATTTATTCTGATAAAGAAAGCGTCAAACTTCCAATCAATTTTTCAAACTAAATATTTAAATGATATAGAGAGACAATAAAATAAATAATTTATATTTAAAATATATAAATTATGTGGTCATCAAAGAAAAGAACATCATCACTATCAAATGCGTTACATGTTAACAACAAGCTAAATGAATTTGTGTCAAATTCCGGATTTGGCCCACAAGGACCAACTGGACCAATGGGAATCCAAGGTTTTGCTGGAAACACAACAAATACCGGAGCAACTGGATACACAGGTCCAACCGGACAAGGCCGAGTTGGACCAATTGGTCAAAGAGGTCCACAAGGACCTACTGGAACGCCAAAATCTATAATTGGCGGTTCGGCAAAAACCACAAATAGTCAAACAACTTTTTTAGGATTATTTAAAAATGAAAATTCATTAATTGATGAATCTCAAGTTCAATACGCAATGCCATTTTCAGGAACATTGTCAAAATTTTATGTTATTCTAAATAAACCCACTATAACTGGAATAAACACTGGATCAAGAACATTTACCATAAGAAAAAATGAAATATCAACTTCTGTCACAGTAACATTTAACAACTCATCAACAACAATAACATCTGACACAATAAATACAGTTAGTTTCAGTGAAGGAGACCGATTATCAGTATCATCTGCATGTTCAGGAACCACACAGAATGACATTGAAGTCCGTTGGACCGCACTATTCAGTTAAGTCCGTTGGACCGCACTATTCAGTTAAGTCCGTTGGACCGCACTATTCAGTTAAGTCCATCATTTTGGATTGTCATTAAAAAAATTATAGAGCAGATTATCTGGATTATGATTTTTTACTTCTCCATCAATGAGGACAATACTCTCATACATTTTGCGCAAAACATCGGTAGGCGCAGTAGATCCAACTTTAATGAACCCTTTATTAAGGAGGAATTTGCGAATTTCCGAGATGGGTTTTTGTTTAATCATAAAAGACTTAGTGGTAACATTATTGCGAATTGTGCGATTGGGCAAGAGAACCCCGACTCTAGGTTTATATTTGTCTTTTCCGAGATAAAAGGTTCGGCGCAACAATTTTTTAATTTTTTTCTGAACTAATTTGGGTTTAGGTTTCTCGGCTTCTTTCTTTTGTTCGTGTAGTTTACGCATGAGTTCCATTTCCTCTGGACTTTTAATTCTGCCAATAGGTTGCAAAAAAGTATTACCTACATTTTGTGAAAGGTTATTGCCTACATTTTGTGAAGGAGCATTGGAAAAGTTTACAGGTATTAAATTTTTATCTACATTTGTATAGGACTGAATAGTTCCTCCTCCTCCTCCTCCTATATTTTTTGCAGTCATAGATCTGTATGTAGGCAGCGAGCCATTTTTCAAGCAGCCATATGTAGGGGATTGGAAAACCTGTTTTGGCACGGATTCTCCTCCATGAAGAATAGGTGGTTTAAAAATATTATTTAATTGGACGGGAGGTTTAAAAACGTCATTATTCCTTAAGGTTTGATTGTGCTGAATCGCGGGTTTGGGTCTAGAATCAGCAATTTGATTCATGAAATTCACAGACTTATCAAAATCAGATTCAAACTGATCAACTTCTTTAGATTTTTTTGGAACTTCTCTATCGGCTTCATTTGAAAACAGAGATTTGTATTGTTTTTCTTGATTGTCACGAATCTTTTTGAGGATCTGATTGCGCCGTGTTTTATCGGAAATGGGTTTTGTAGATTTAATTTTAAGAGGTTTGTCGGGTCTTGGCTTTTTTTTTCTGGTAAATGATTCCGGATTAAAAATATGCGGATTAATAAATATTTTTTTCTTTTCTCCGCCTTCAGACATAGATTATAATGCTATATAATCTATGTTACAACATGTTATTTTGGTTGAAACGATTGCATTTGTAAAAATGCTAAATATACAAAGATTCCGCAATGCGTTTGCGTTCTCTTTTATCTATTTCAGCCGTAGAGGATTTACTTTTCATAAACATATCATAACCAGCATTCAAATCGGCCATTCCAATCTGGCATTTGACATCCGGCGTCTTGCCATACATTCGGCGGCTGTGCGCGATCTTTGTTTTGAACAGAAGTGTATCCACGTCTCTTCCAAGCCCCGATAGAGAATCGTGTTTTTTCTTAAACCAATCTTCACCATTTTTGATCAAATCTGCGTCTATAGTCCAACCTTCAGTTTTGGAAACCTTAAGTTGAAATATTTGCCACAGATCCTTGTGAGTATAATTGTCTATTTTAAACCGCCAAACAAACCTAGATTCCAACCCTTGATTGAGAGCAAAGAAATTACTATCCAGTTCTTTTTCATATCCAGCAATAATAAACATGAGGTTTTCTCTATTGTCGCTCAAAGCTTCGCACAAAGTATCTGCACATTCTTTGGAGAAACTATCAGAGCCCTCTTTATGACCCAGCGAATAAGCCTCATCCAAAAAAATCACGCCGCCTAAACATTCATTAATAACCGCCTTGGTCTTGATGGCGGTCTGCCCTAAATACCCCGCAACTAAATCTGTGCGGGTGATTTTTTTGAAGGCGGTTACACCAATTTTTTTATCAGATTCTGGAGAAGACGGTTTCGGTTTTTTAATGACCCCCATTTTGGAATACATGCGTCCAATAATTTTGGCAATTTCGGTTTTACCGGATCCTGGAGGGCCATACAACACAATATGTTTGTAATCATCCGCGGATCCGTGTAGATGGAAACCCTGCAAATAATAGAGAAGTTGGTCCATGATGGCGCATTTAAGATTGGAGATCCCGACCATAGAATTAAGCTCTTTCAATTCGGGACAAATAGCATTGAGAAGCTTGATATCAACATTGTATTTTGAGTCGGTTTTCAACGGAAACTTGTCAACGATTGAAATGAGGTCCGATAGAGAATTCAAAGAAAAATCAATTTGTATTATGGGTTTGTTGTCATCAGTTTTAATATCAATTTCAACCTCATGGGACTTTTGCCAAGCGTCATAGGAAGAATTGAGATTTGCGCCTTGAACTGTTTTTGCATCAATATTATTATTGTTGAAATTGTAGGAAGTAAGACTTATGATGTGGAATAGATCGGAATGAGACAAGTAGTTTTTTTGACGATAGTTATTCATGAAAGAAACGAAGGACGCGCATTTTTCGGAGGAAATGGGTTCAGTTTTTTTTTTCATGAGCGATAGAGAATATATAAATTATATTTTTTATATATATTTTATTTTGAGTTATTATATAATTAAATGAGTACAACAAAAGAAACAGATGAAACAGAATTTAAAATATTAATACAAAAAATAAAAGATGAAATAAAATTAAAAGAAACAGAAGAAACAGAAGAAACAGAAAAACAAAAAATATATTTAGCAATTGATAATTTTTTTGATACAATTGAAAAAACATACATTGTAGATATATTATTTAAAAATTCTTTAACCAATATAAATGAAGATGAAATAAAAGAAAATATTAGAAAGGCGGTTAAAATCGGAAACGAAATTAAAAAAAAAGTGACTAATATGATAATATCAGAAGAAGATGCCGAATCAAAAATACAACAATTATTTTTAAAGCAAAAATCACAAATGGATATTGATTATGAAAATAATAAAAAAAAAATTTACATATGCATTCTTCTGTTTTTGACAAAAATATTAGATAAAGAAATACAAATTAAATATAATAATGATAAAACATCAGTTGAACAAGAAACCCTTGATAAATTAAACACAATAATAAAATCAAAAACAGCAGTTGAACAAGAAACCTTTGATAAATTAAACACAATAATAAAATCAAAAATAGGTTTTAAAAATATTATTGAAAATAGAGATGAAGAGGAAGATAAAGAGAGAGAGGAAGAGGAAGAGGAAGATAAAGAGAGAGCGAGAGCGAGAAATGAAAAAAAAATTTTTGTTCCTATTCCTCCAACAACCTCTAACTCAACACGTTATCAAAGGAATCAAAGGAATTATACAAAAAAAATAAAAGAATTAAACCCGGTCTTGCCACGGCGGTATTTATCCAGCCAACCATTAAAAAAAAAAAAAAAGTTACCTGACATTACAAAAGGAGGAAAACACACACGCAAACATAATACAAAGCGCAAAAAAAAATCAAAACGAAGATCTCTACGAAAGATTAGTTAAATCACATCCGCCAGATAATTCATAAATAGTGTCATAATCAGATGTCCATTCATCACTGTCGTCTAAAAAATCAAGGTCTATATTATCTTCATCAATTTCTGTCAATTCTTCCTCGGTGAATGTTTCTATATTTACAATCTCACTCCAGCAATCGCACCCTTCCATTTCATCTGGAATAAATGAATAATTATTTAATAAAATTGTGTCCATCTTGAGTATTTCGGCTTTCTCAAGATCATCCAATTCTATTTCAATTTTAAAACACCGATAAACATTAAATACTTTTAGAACAACGGATTTGCCATTTGTTAAAGTTCGGGTCCAACATACAATTTCTGTTAAAGATTTATTGAAATGAGGTATCAACAAGTATTTTGTCATTTTATGATTATTGCATTTATATTATCAAATCATTTGCAAAAATATATCAAAATACACATATAAAATAGTTAACTATTTATTTAAAACAATTTAAAAAATTGATCTGTTTGAATGATTAGTAACAGAATGCAAACACAAGAAACACAATTTAAAATGTTAGCAACTGAAGTATCAAATATTAAACCCAAGAGAGCTTATAAAAAAAAGCCCAAGGAAATATCAAAGAATGAAGAGACTAAATGTCTAGAAGAAATCGTAATGAAAGAGACCGAAATAGAAAAAGAAATAAAGAACATGATAGCAGAAAATCAAATAAATCCTGAAAAGGACATATTAGGACACATTGAGAATTACAATACGGAGGCATTCAAGATCATAGAATCCTATTTTAGAGGTCAGCATTCATCTAGACTGGTTCGTCATCAATTGGAATCATACAACCATTTTGTGAATTATGACATGAAACGCACAATAGAGATGTTTAATCCAGTCACAATAAAATCTGAAAAAGATTATATAGCCAAAAAGGAGGCACACACATTGGAGATAAAAATCCTATTTGAGAATTTGAAGATTTATCCTCCTCAAATCTACGAGAACAATGGCGCCACAAAGACCATGTTGCCCATGGAGGCAAAGGTGCGCAATTTCACATATGCGTCCAACATGACCATTGACGCGCGCATTGAATACATTGTGAGAGACACCGAGAACATGGATCAGCCACGAAGCATCCATAAGCTGATTCCCAAGATCAGCATTGGAAAGATGCCGATCATGGTAAAATCGTCCATCTGTGTTTTAACGCAAAACAATCATATCAATCCTGTATCGGTCGGCGAATGCGCGTTTGACCACGGCGGTTATTTCATAATAAAGGGATCCGAGAAAACCGTGTTACAACAAGAGCGCGCGGCGCAAAACGTAGTGTATTGCTACGACGGCAAGAACGCATCAAAGTGCATTTGGTATGCCGAGATCAAATCGGTTCCAGATTACAAATGTATATCTCCAAAACAAGTTGAAATAGAAGTAGCTAGCAAGAATAATGGTTATGGCCATCCGCTGAAAATTGTTATTCCTCGCGTCAGAGAATCCATAGATCTCTTTGTGCTATTTCGCGCATTGGGCGTGACATCGGATCGCGAAATCTGCTCCTACATATTGCTAGATGAGAAAAACGAGAGACACGCTGATTTATTAGAATATTTGAACGCGTCTATTATTGAGGCGAACAAGCACATGACGAAGGAGGACGCGTTGAAACATATCACATCATATGTGGCATACACTCCAATGAATATGGACAAAGAGACCGGATCAAGGAAGAAACGCGATTTTGCAATAGAGGTATTGAACAATGATTTGTTCCCTCATTGTCAGACACTTAAACAGAAGTTGTATTTCTTGGGATACATGACAAACCGATTAATACAGACTGCGTTGGGATGGATGCCCGCGAGCGATCGTGATTCCTATGTCAACAAGAGAATAGACATGACCGGAACATTATTAAACAATTTATTCCGAAACTATTTCAACAAGTTGGTAAAAGAAATGCAGAAAAACATATTGAAGGAAGTGAACAGCGGATCATGGAAGTCCAGCGATGATTATGAAAATATCATAAACATGGCAAATATATGCAAGTTGATCAAATCCACCACAATAGAGACCGGCATTAACCGCGCGCTGTCAACCGGCGATTTCAGCATCAAACACAGCAATAGTAGCAAGGTCGGTGTTGCCCAAGTGGTAAACCGATTGACCACGGCCGCTACCCTGAGTCATATGCGCCGAGTTAACACCCCCATTGACAAGAGCGGTGAATTAATAGATCCTAGAAAATTGCACGGCACAACCTGGGGATTCTTATGTCCCGCAGAAACCCCGGAAGGCCAGTCTATTGGGTTGGTAAAGAACATCAGTCAATTGACGCATTTGACGATTGCCACGAATAGCGCGTCATTATACACTTATGTGGCCCCTCATATATTAGCAGTCAATGACGCGTCGCCAATCCAAACGTTTGACAAGGTAAAAGTCTTTGTAAATGGTTGTTGGGTGGGTGTCACAGACGAGCCGATGGAATTGTACAACGAAATGAAGGAGAAGAAGTACAAGGGAATCATCAACATTTATACATCAATAGTATTTGATTGCAAGATGATGGAGATCCGCATATGTAATGACGGCGGCCGAATGACGCGACCTTTATTGCGAGTCAATCAAAAAACTAGACAAGCCTTGATCACACCTGAAATCATAAAGGGATTAAATGACGGCGAATTATCTTGGAACGATTTGCTTACCAATTGCAGATTGGAGACGTCGGTCATAGAGTATATTGACCCGGATGAGCAAAACATGGCATTAATTGCATTAAAGTCAAAGAATTCATATGTTCAACACAACATGAGATTGCCATTCACACACTGTGAGATACATCCGAGCACCATTTTTGGAGTATTGGCATCATGTATTCCATTCCCCGAGCACAACCAGGCACCCAGAAACACTTATCAATCGGCGCAGGGCAAACAGGCAATGGGAATGTATGCGACCAACTTTGACCAGCGATTTGACAAGACTGCCTATGTTTTGACATATCCTTCAAGACCCCTGGTAGATACCCGATTGATGAATTGGTTGGATTTAGTAAAGATCCCTTCTGGACAGCAGATTCATGTAGCAATTATGTCACACACCGGTTACAATCAGGAAGACAGTGTATTGATCAACAAGGGATCTATTGATCGCGGCATGTTCTTAACCACGATTTATCACACAGAGAAGGACGAGGACAAGAATATCACCAGATTTGTCAGTAGATGTCGCCCAGACCCTACAAAGACGAAGGGGGTCAAATACGGAAATTACGACAAGATTGGCAGCGACGGATTTGTAGCGGAAAACACGATGATCAATGACCGCGACGTGATAATGGCGAAAGTCGTTCACATCAAGGAGAACCGCAATGATCCTACAAAAGTAATCAAGTTTGAAGACCAGAGCAAGTGTTATAGAACGACAGAGGAGACATATATTGACAAGAATTATGTAGGAAGAAATGGTGAAGGATATAACACCGCCAAAGTCCGCGCTCGTATATTCAGAAAGCCTGTTTTTGGAGACAAGTTCAGCTCAAGACATGGGCAGAAGGGTACCGTTGGAAATATCATTCCAGAGTGCGACATGCCTTATACTAAAAATGGATTAAGACCAGACATTATCATAAACCCTCATGCGATCCCTTCCAGAATGACGATTGGACAATTGAAGGAGACGATTCTAGGAAAGGTATTAATAGAATTAGGAATGTTTGGAGACGGCACAAGTTTTGGCGAATTGGATGTGAAGACAATTGCCGCGGAATTGCAGAAGGTCGGTTATGAGAGTTATGGAAACGAAGTCATGTACAATGGACTTACTGGAGAGCAGTTTGAAACCAATGTGTTTATTGGACCAGTGTTTTACCAGAGGTTGAAGCACATGGTGAATGACAAGCAGCATAGCAGATCAATCGGGCCGATGGTGAATTTGACGAGACAACCGGCTGAAGGTAGGGCGCGTGATGGAGGATTCCGAATGGGTGAAATGGAGAAGGACGGTCTATTGGCACACGGTGTGAGCCGATTTTGCCGAGAAAGATTATACGATGTGTCCGACAAATACAGTGTTCATGTTTGTAAGAAATGTGGAATGATCGCACAGTACAATGACAAGGGATTCGCGATGCAGAAATCCAATTTCACAGTACATCAATGCGCAATATGTAATAACACGACAGACTTCGCATATGTGGAAATACCTTATGCTTTCAAACTGTTGGCACACGAATTGCAGACAATCAATTGTGTTCCGAGGTTGCTTACTGAGTAAACAGAATGGCATGAGACAAGCAAACAAAAATCAACAAATGTTTTTTTATTTGACAAAAAACTACTTAGAGAGAATCCGAATAATATATTGGGTGCCTCTTTAGCTCAGTGATAGGAAAAGGTCTTGGAAGGCTTGGTATTTTTATATTTTCGTGAATATAAAAATAAATGAAAATCACATATGGAATTTGCGAATAATATAGTATAGGAATGATAGATAAAGTAGCAATATTTGTTGGATTCGCGTCGGCATTTTTAATAGGATTGAACATATGTATCATGATTCAAAAATTAAGAAACAAATAATTAAGCCAATGTCAACAACTTTAAATCCACATATTCAGTTTGTTTGTTATATAACTCGGCATTGAAATTTTCAAATGTGCCTGAATTAATTTCATTGGCACAGTCCAGATATTTCATGAAATCTTTGCCAAGATTTCTAAGTTCATTTTGCTTATCCGCCGGATTCTCTATGGCATCCACAAACTCCTTAATATTCAGATAATATCGCTTATTTTCTAGAGAAAAAACATCATAGGAAGGATCTAAGAGTTTCGCGTTCACTTGTTCCTCTACGATCACTTCGTGATCCACTAATGCTTCATCGGCTAAAATAATGAGATGAACCCGGACTCCCTCATCCGAGGTGACGATCGCTGGATATACCTCTATTTTTTTGTTGGGATACGTTTTTTTCAAATAATCGCTCATACATTTTGCGTTGGTGGCGCAAGCGCCTTTTATTTTATAGAAATGTTGAAAATTCATCATTTGTAAAACAATATTTTCCATTATAGAAAGACGTCAACAAAAATATTATGGCATCTAAGCGCAAATATTAAAAATATTCCTGTTGTCTTTATTATTAATCTGCATATAATATATAATGTGTTACAGTATTGAATCAAGTTTACGAACAACCGGAATGTCATTGTTTGCAATAATTTATTTATTAAATAGTGGAATACCAAAATTTCAATATTTAGGAGCAGTTTTAATTGGATGGTGCGCGATGCAATTTGCCGAAGCACTTTTATGGATGACAGATCCGCAAAAATGCACAACCGCAAATAGATTATTAACATTATTATTCATTCCATTTGTTTTGGCATTGCAACCTTTGGGATGTGTTTGGGGGTCTTTGTTTTTCAATTCATGGAATGAAAATAAAAATTTCATAATTTCATATACACTTTTTATTGTAATTTTAATATTTTTTCAAAGACATATTTTAAATCCTATGATGTTTAAATACAAAGATTGCACGACAATAACCGCAAAAGGTCATCTTGATTGGTCAACCGACGTGCAAATGAATAATAAACATAATTGGTATTTCATTATTTCAATGTTTGTGTGGGTAGTAGCAGTAGGATATCCTTTATTCAAATTTTGGAAAGGAAACAGATTATGGCCTTTTTATGTAATACCATTAATTGGAATATTTATTGGAATAAAATCAGATTCACCTGGCAGCATTTGGTGTTACATAACAAGTTATGCAAGCATTTCATCAGTAATTTTATTATTTTTGCATAATAGAGGCATCAAAATTATAGATTAATTGTCAACCGCAACTCTATTTGCTATTCTATATTCCATGACTATTCTAAAAACCAAATCAATAATGACAAATAAAATATTATTCATGAGCAAAATAACAGAATTATAATTATCATTATCATTGTAATTTTTTGCAAAGGCATAAATTAATATTCCAAACAAAACTGTTTGATAAAAATAACTATAAAGTAATCCAGTTTCTATTCTAGAAAGATCATTTTTGGAATGAGATAAAAAAAAATAATTGAATATTATTTTTAAGAAATAAAATGGCATCAATACTCTCATTTGAATGCTATTATTGTATTTTTTATTATCTATTGAAATTGAGATATTAAAAACATTCATTAAAGAATTTGTAAAAAGATGAAACAACATTATTTCTGTAAATTTGCGATTTTGAATTGCGTTTTCCGCTACAAAATTTGGTAGAGGGATTGGATCAACAATTTGATAAACTGCTTTACAATGAGGGCAAAAGTTTTTATTTTGGCCAGAGTTTAACATTATTAATAAACATCCAATATGATAAGCTGAGTTGGCGCATCCACAAGGAAGTTTTACAATATTAACAAGTTCTAAATCCACAGATTCCAGACATATTAAACATTCTTTATCTTTTAGAAAATCCTTGTCGGGTTTTTTACACCATTGAAGAATTAAAATGGGACATTTTAATTCTCCAAGGGAGCGGTATCGTTAACGATTTGAAATGACACCCCGACGGGGTGTCCCATTTTAAATCTTCACCGGTATAAATTTTTGTAAAATTTCCATTTTACAATAATATTAAAAAATTATATATACATTTGTAAAATAAATTGAATCCACACATTTTAACTTTTGAAATAGTGAATAATTAAAAGTGCAAAAAATTGATCACAAAAAATTTGGTCAAAGCCAATAATAAAAAAGATATTCTTATTAGTAAAATGTTTACCGTTAATAAAATCACTATGCATAATGATGTTTCAAATCTTACACATTTGCGCACTTTGGGTGCGCAAAGGGAACCACCCTTTTCACTAATAACTGCCCCCGAAGGGGGCGGTTTGAATGAGAAAAGGTGTAAAACATTAAAAGAGTTTGGAATATTAGAATTGGAAGTTGGAAAAACCACAATAACTAGAAAACCCCAGGAAATAAATATAATGTTGGACGAATCGGGATCAATGAATGATTCTGGAGAAGGAGGTGATTGCGACAGCGACAGCGACAGCGATGACGAAGACAAACACTCAACGAGCAAAATGGACCTAACAAAACATGTAGTCAAAAACATAATGGAGTTTGTGTTAAATGAATGCAAAGAATCCGATGTTAAAATCGGGGTTCACGCATTCAACACGCATGTTAGAGAAATATTTGAACGCACAACAATTACGTCTGAAAACATTGAAAATCTTACAAAATTGGTGCAAGACATTCACGCGATGGATGGGACTAATATGGAAGAATCGCTTATCACATTAAAAAGTTTAGAACCAATTTCAAACAACGCTGAAAAAAATAACATTTTGATGAGTGATGGCGATGCCAATGAGGGAATTAGCGATGCCAAAAAACTTGCCAAGAAAGTGGATTCTAAAGCCACAAATTATTTTGTCGGATTCGGATTAGAGCACAATCCACAAATATTTGCCGCATTAAGTGCGCGCGAAAACAGCAGTTATTATTTTGTAGACAAAATAGACAAATCCGGATTAACTTATGGTGAAATCTTGTATAACATCATGTATAATAAATACAAAAGCGTAAAATTGGAAATAGTAAATCCAGATGGTCAAACGTTGATGTATGACTATTTGAACAATGAATGGAGAACCCAAATATTTATTGGGAAAATGTCGGGCGAAATGAAGAAGACCATACATATTGCGTCAAACACCAAAGAAAAAAACATTGTAATAAAAGTTACTGGATATGATGCGGAGACAGATGAACAAATAGAACAGATAATAATATGGGATCAAGAAGTTGATGATCTGTCAAAATATATTTTTAGACAAAACGCATTGGAATTAATTAGCATCGCAAAAACATGTCACAATATGAATCCAACAGATCTTAAAAATATGAAATATGAATTAAAAATGTTCACATTAGAAATGAAAGAGTATATGAAAAATCATGGTTTGTTAGAAGACAAACTTATGATGAGTTTGTGCGATGATATTATAGTTATTTATCGCACAATTGGAACTGAACATGGATTAATGTATTCTTGTTCAAGACAGTCATCGCAGGGCGCGCAGCGCCTAAACGCAAATTCTAATATACCAATGAATTCAAATAAAATAAGAAGAAATACAGGCATTCAACGGGCATGCATGTCATCCTATGACCCTGATTGCCAGCGGGGATGCGCACCATCATCATCATCTTCATCTGTATTTAATTTTGAGCCAAAAGATGAATTTGATGAATTAATAAATAACCACACAATGACAGAAGTTGAATTGACCACGACGCAATCGCATGTGATGAATTTGATTAGTAAAACAGAATAAATGATAAATGACAAAGATTTTACACATTTTAACCTGTGAAATGCCGACCTAAAGGAATAACTACCCTTTGGATGGTTACACTTGGGGGAAACCAACGGTTTCTCTGCGGCATCTTTGAATGAGCTTAGGTAACTGTGACTAAGCCCGCTTTGCGGGCGACGGTCGGCCACCTACGGTGGCCTTTGCGACTGATAAAAACACCTTTTATATAAGAGAAATTGCGTGGGTTACCCAAGCGATTTCAGGCTATATATAATCAGCGTTTTAAAAGTGCAAAGATTTAAAATTATATATTTATTACATTTTTTTTGTATAATGCGTAAAATTTCAAAAAAATATTATGGCATTTCAGATGCGCTGAGATATCCTTAATATACTTTTTGCCGTTGGCAATATAAATTTTGTGACCTATATCTGTGGCAACATACATGATATTATTTATACCGGTGAAGATTGAAAACCGTATGGATAATCTTACCCACCCTTTGGGTGGGTAAGTGTCGTATTTTACAAAGAAAAATATTTAGGAAATCTTCAAGGGTGTAAAATTAAAATACCAAAGCGATAATCATTCTCTATTTTAGTCATTGTGTATATTCTTTGATGCTAAAATCCAACCATAAAATATAATGATTAATTTAGCATTTATTTGTATAATAGTTGTTATTATAATTTTTGCGTTTGGGTTTTGGTTGTCTTAATGACAAATAATATGATGCTATATTATATAAAATGGAAGAAGATGCGTGGCCAACAGTTCATGCATTTATTACAAAGAATCAAAAAACAACTGATTTAAAAGAATATGACGAAGAATATTCAAACAAATATAAGAATTTACTAAAAAAGAATGACGACGAAGGAACATGCACGTTGTGTGGAACCAAATCTATAAAATTATATGATTTGACTTCTGATGGTAAAAAACATGGACATCTGATGTGTTTGCGATGTACTCATGAATTTTTTATAAATGGAAAAAAAATTGGTTTTCAAGTGCCACAGTCAGCTGATAATGTTTGTCCGTGTTATTTTGATGAAAATTATTTAGAAAAATGTGATAAAGAAATTAAATCTTCAGATTTACATAATATAATTTGCGATCCCATTATTATTGAAAATTATAAAGTAAGAACAGGAGAAAAATATAAATGGAGCAAAGATGAATGGAATTCTAAATTTGACATTTTTATGAAATCATTAAAAGATTTCAATGATCCAAAATACTCAACATGCGCGACAATGTGTCCGTATTGTTTAGAATGGATTTATATGAATACAGAAGATTTTCAGTGTGGGTATCAAGTTAGCCACATATGCGGGAAAAAATCCAATTATATGGAAACCGAATTCTCATGTTTTATAAAAAATAAAGACGAATATTGCATTATATGCTCAAGACCAAGTTGCAATGAATTTCATCGCGCAAATAAAACACCGCATGATTTTATTAAAGCGAGTGCCGATTGTGGTAAATTAAGAGAATTTTTAGCCAGAATATTTGCTGTGAAATTTAAAATAGACGATATTACACCAGAAATGACATGGGAAAATATTCAAGATGAATGTGCTAAATATTCACAACTTAATTTTGAAATTTATTTAGGTGTTGCAGATGATTTATTGGAAAAATATCCATTATTTAAAAAAAAATGTGACATTGAAAATCGTGATGAAAAGTATGAATGTCACATTCCAATACCCCCTCAAAAAACACCGTCAAGAACCCCCCAAAAAACACCGTCAAGAACCCCCCAAAAAACACCGTCAAGAACCCGAAAAAACCAATATGACAATCGGATTCCATTAAAAATGAAAACAATACAAATAACATACCCAATGACATACCCAATCAGCAAAATGACAAAACCAAAACCAAAACCAATGTCAAAACGTCCATGGCGAGGAGGCTCTAATAAAAAAACTAGGAAACGACGTCATTAAAAATCGGCAATAAATACCGGTTAAAATCCTTATCCGATTTTTCCGGATGAAACAAATACCCCATCCATTTATTGGTGGTGGCGATATTAATAGTATCGGCACTTCTGCTCATAACCGTCCATTTCTTCGGCAATTCCTTAATCCGATCACTATAATTAAAATAAACACCATCTTTTTCACCATTAAATTCAATTTGTCTATTTCCTTCAACCAATCGGCCTTCCTCTATCTTGCCGCCAGATTTGTGTGCCAGGAGCTGAAATCCAAAACAAACCCCAATAATTCTTATTTTTTTCTTCATCAAAACATCAATTAAAGGAAACTTGTCGCCATCTTTTAAAATGCGTTTGGCGGATCCGCATAAAAATATTAAATCTACTTTTTCTTTATTTGCTGAAAGAAAGGTTTCTAAATCAAAATAATAAACACATACAAATTGGATACCATGTTTAGTCAAACGCTTTACGAGATTTTTCTTCAACTGTTCTTTCAAATACCAATCATCAAAATATATAATAAGTATCATTATACAATAGAGGAGAAAAATTGACTTTGAAAATCTTGACCGATGCCACATCAAAAAATATAAAATGCAAGTATTAATTATAATAATTTTATCAATCATCTGTTTATGTCTGGCCGGAAACGTGATAGAATATAAATTCACCCTTGATAATGAAGGGTGGGAAATCGTAGGAAACAAGCAACAATCGCTTCGCGATCCTTGTGACCACGCCCGATACAACATCAAGGACATGTCTCAATACATAACCGGCAAGGACGATTTAATAAACGTGGATTACAAATTCAAAGATGACAAGAATCTGTGGTATTTCAAATCGCCGGCGATAGAGAATGTCTTTTTAGACCCCAAAAAGAGATATTTTATATCATTCACAATGACAAGTTTCATGGGCGATTTCACAAAAATCAATAAAAACGCAAAAGACGCGGCGATCATAATAAAAACGGACAAAGGTGATACAAAAATAAAATTCCCGGAAGATTATGATGGAAAAACACAGAAAATCATGATGCCGATAGAGGAAAAGAACAGACATGTGGAATCAATTATGATTTTGGGAGATTGGACGCGTGGAATAGAGATGTTGGGATTGGACGACGTGAAGATAATATCATATGAATGAATGACATTATTAATTTTTGAATTGTTTAGTTCTAACCTTTTTTAATTTTGAGTTGACCTTTTCTATTTGTGTTGCCTTTGGCAACAGGGATATTAGGGATGTCTCAGCGCAGCTGAGATGCCACAATATTTGTGCGTCAAGTTCTTCTTTTTTTGTTTGATAAACGGCCTTATCAATATTTATGAAAGAACTGACTTCATCCAATGAAGTTTGTAAAACCCTTTGTGAAACTAATAAGTTATTATAAAGTTGAAACAAATTAATAAAAAAGGGATTCTTATATTTATTGGAAAATTCCTCAACAGTACAACTATCGGAAAATTCAACATTATCAACAAAAAATTGTTTTTTGATGCTTGTCATAGTTATGGCATTTGATTGAATATTCATCTCAATAACTTTCTTCGTATTTTTTAATCTTATCTTCCAAAGCCGATCTTTTGTCCATGAGGTCCGCTCTATTGTCTTTCAGGGCGTTAATCTCAATCGCATTTTCAATAGTGCTCAATCCCTTCTTTAAAAAATCCATTATGCTGTGTATTATAGAGTATTATTAAAAACAATATTCTATATCAATATTAAATAACAGTATTTAAGCCGCATAGGTTCGTTTAAGCGCATACGGGTTCTGGTTCAGAGCCGCATACAAATCCGGTGTATTGCGATCCATCTGAATATTGGTATTCAATTGCTGCGACTTGAAATTCATTTCGCCAAAGTTAGTAAGTGTCTGATTTTGCGAAGGCATTTTGGGCATGAGAGATCGGTTATTGATCATATCCACATCTTTGGGTTTGCCCTGATAATTCGTATCACCATTAAACAGCTTCATATTAGAATTGCCAAAACGCCCATTAATGGTGGACGCTTTAACATCACTAGGTTGGTGCGACAACTCAGCATCATAAGGTCTGAGCGCCGAGTTGGCATATCCTCCACCACCAATGTATGACGTGGTTGTCTCATCACGATGTTGCGGCACAACCTGATAAGGAGTTGCTAAATAACCATTATTGACTTGGCCTCTATTGACATTGAGATGATTCACGGATTCCTCCGTGGTTTCGCGCATAGTGTGAGCAGGCGCGTCATTGGGGTTATAAAGATGACCCTGGGACACGGCGGTCTTTGCGTCACCATACACACGCATATTGCCAACCACGTTTTGTTTTCTGGATGGTCGCATAATTTCAAGAAGCGGCGCGACAACTGCGCCTAAACCACTCTTAACCGACCCAAAATAGCCCGAGTCATCCGATTGCGCGCCATAGGATCGGTTATTCATATAAAGTTGATTGGATTTTGAACCATAATCACCTTCGCTGGCAAACCCGCGGCCATTGGCATTAGCAACACCCAATTGCACCTGTCCATTTTCGGTTCGGTGACTCGGTAAAATCTCACCAGGATTTATAGGCACAGCATGTAAGCTTTGTGCCACACCTTCATATTCAACAGTCGTATCCGGACGATTCACATGACGCTCAACAGGAATAGCATGCGACGTTTGCCCCTTGCCTACACCGGTAGTAGTGAAAAGTCGGTCATGACCCCATTCAAAAGAGGTTTCGGGGCGATTTTTCTGATAAGCGCCTAAAATGCCGACATTTGTGATGCGGCTTTTGGCGGGACCTTCGTGGCCCAAAAACATAGTATCTGTGGCTTTTTGTTTATTTGCGGTTCGCAAGTCATCTACTGTTTTAGGAAGCCACGTTTCACGACAAAGATTTCCGGCATTGTAACCACCCGACCCTGCATTTTGATTGGCATCTAGACAAAGACCTGGACCAACTTGTTCTTCTTGAAAGGGTTTTACGCCATTCATGCGCAAACTAGGATTGACACGCGATTGATAAAAATCATTCATATTGGGCGCACCATAAGGATGCTCTATTTTTTCATTGGGCGAAAAAAGTGGTGACTGTTCAGACTTGACAATTTGCGTAGATCCGGTTCCTAAATAGTTATCAAGAATGGCTTCATTATTTTTGCCGTCGCCAGAAGACCGTACTTTGCCGCCAAAGAAAGGCATCATATTATTGTGTTTAAAATGATCAGAATCAACTTGTTGTCCGGATAAGCTTTGATATTGATTTGTATTTGCGGTAACAGATTCAGACACAAGTGAATTTTTAGCGGCGGGATTGAAGTATTTGTCAGTGTAAGCGGAAGTGCCATCATATCGGTTTAATACGGAAGTCTGAGAAGTGACGTCAGCCTCGCCGGTGTAAGACGCAGATGAAGGAAAATTGCGATCGGGAACATTCACATTGGGCAATTTGCTAGAAAAACCTTCGGATCCACATTTTTTAGATTTGGCAGCTTGATTAGATACAATATAGAGACTTCCAAGAGCAACTAAAGGTATAGCTAATTCCATAGTTTTATATATAATATTAAAAATATATAATTCTAATAATAACAAATTATTTATTATAAGGAACAGGTTCTCCCGAAACAACCATTTGATTACGTGAACTCCCTGCAGGGGAGTAATGAGCGAAGCGTGAGTACTTAACTTTGAAGTAATCTTTTTCTAAAATGCGTGTGTTCAAGTTTTCATAGAAAGGTTTATTCAAAAAGGTAGTATCAACAGGATTAATTTGAGGCGGTTCCCATCTATTGTTTTCAACTTCGCGATAAGTCCACGCGGGATGCGTGGCACGAGATTCATCCGTCACATAATCAATAGTTTCTTTGACGGTTGCGTTCAACATGGGAACGGTGGCATATTTCTTATAATCATTGGCCTGAATGTGATCGCGAATAAGCGGCCGCGACAAACCTCTTAAGTCACTATTGATATCCATCATATTAGAGCAAAAATTGGCACCCCATTTTTGGATGCGAATATGCGGATCATTATTAAAAGGCATATTCACGCCATTGCCGGGAACATCTAAAGTGTGTCTTCCTGAAAAGGTATCAATGGCGTTACGTTTTTCAATTCTTCCTCTATCGTCAAAAATTCTAGTAGATGCCATGAACAATATATTGTAAAGACAGATAAAACAATTTAAACGATACTGTAAATATAGATTAATTAAAATTGAATGCCAAACAATCTTCCTAAATTGTGTTTGAACATGATAGTCAAGAACGAAAGC
>Ga0315909_10000772_pt1 | contig 42862 bp, 60 predicted proteins | sample LakEriMetagenome_11_FD_203527 | JGI IMG/M metagenome (GOLD analysis project Ga0315909, IMG submission 203527) | Freshwater fungal communities from buoy surface, Lake Erie, Ohio, United States - Buoy 2 MA125 | ecosystem: Environmental > Aquatic > Freshwater > Lake | place: USA: Lake Erie, Ohio... | reverse complement strand
AAATATAGCTAATGATTAAAGTAGCTCTCACCTACATCATCAAAGACGATTCCCAAAAAGAAACATTTGAAAAATCCCTTAAATCCTTTACACCTTATTTTGATAAAGTTTATGTTGCTGTTACAGGTCCATCTGGTAAACATAACGAAATACATAAGCTTGTTAAAAAATACGGAGGACATTCAATCTCAACTTCTCCTGAAACTCATCCCGAGATTTATCATCAATGGGAAGAAGGTAAGTGGGAGTTTGCTAGATTTAACGAAGCAAGAAAAGTATCTTTTGATATGGTACCTGCTGAAAAGTATGACTACATCTCTTGGGCTGACTATGACGACATCTTAATTGGTGGAGAAGAAATCAAAGGACTACTACAACAAGCAAAAGAAAAAGACCTAGATGCAATCTATTGCACTTATTGGTACTCAAACTTGTTTGATGAAAAAGGAAACGTAGCTAAAACCGTTATTATGCATGAAAGAGAAAGGTTTATTAGACCTAATACTTTTGTATGGAAATCACATCTTCACGAAGTCCTAATCCCTACAAAACAAAATCCTAAACTATCTCCTTATTCTCAAAACAAAGAAGAAGGAAGAAATCTTGTATGGGTACATACTGCAAAATTAGAAGATTCTTTTTCCTCACTTCAAAGAAATATAAGAATACTTGAACTACAAGCTAAAGAAGAAAACTATAAAGACCCAAGAACATTATTCTACTTAGCTAAAACCTATTACGATATGGGTCCTGATTATTTTGAAAAAGCATTAGACTATATAAATAAATATATCCCAGCATCTGGTTGGGAAGAAGAGATTGGAAATGCTTTTGAGTATAGAGGAATGATTTTATCAAGAATAGGTAAAACAAAAGAAGCTATCAAAGACTACAAAAACTCAATTATTTACTACCCACAAAACCATTCAACTTATTTAAAACTTGCTGAATTATTAATATTAGATAATAACTTAGCATTAGCCCAACACTATATAAAAATATTTGAAACATTAGGTCCTGTTGTATCTAAAGCAACTATCGCATCCCCTCTTGAGATTGAAATACTTTATACAACTGTTAAATGGCAAGAAGCACACAAATTGGGGAAACTAGATGACTGTTTGAAATGGGCTGAGAAAAGACATGAGTTAGTTAAAGACAGGCTTTTAGAAGATACTATTTATCTTAAAGAGTCAGAAACATTAGCCCAAGGGTTTTTAAACTTATGTACTTTCTATATTAAAAACAATAAATGGGATGAAGTTAGAACTATGCTTGAACTAACCCCAACTGCATTTGAATCAGAACAATTTGTTAAAAAGATAGCAAACCAATTACCTGGCGTAGTTCATAATGACAAATCCATTGTGTATTTTGCATCTTTCTACGGACCACATTTTGAGAAATGGAACGGAGATAACTTGAAAGTAGGTATTGGTGGTTCAGAATCAGCAGTAATTTATTTGTCAGAAGAATGGGTCAGAATGGGTTATGACGTGACAGTTTACTGCGATACTCCTGAAGACAAAGTTATTAATGGTGTTAAATACAAAAAGTACTGGAAGATTAACTTTAGTGATGAGTTTAATATCTTTATCTCTTGGAGAACTCCTGCTTTCTTAGACTTTAATATTAAGGCACGAAAGCATTTTGTAGATTTACACGATATTGCAAATCCTGGTGAGTGGTACATGACTAGATGCGAAAAAGTAGATAAAGTGTTTTTCAAATCTAAATGGCATGCAACTCAAATACCTCAACTAGAATTAGATAAAAGAGTAGTTATTTCTAATGGAATTACCTTATGAAAGAAAAAGCAGAATTAGTATTTATAAATTATTTAGGAAAAGAAAAAACTAAAGATATTTTTGAAAGATGTCAGTTTGAGTTTAATGGAAATTTTTATTTAGATGGTTTTAAAGTAATGAAAGAGTTGGATGAAACAGACATTCTTACAACTTTAAATAAAATCTCAAATGGAGATTTTGATAATTTTATGTTTTTACAGGAAGTAGTAAGAAACCCTAAAGTTGTTGGTTTTAACACAACAGTAATAGGTTATGACGGGAGTGTAACTTTTACATGAGATTAACCGATAAAGCTAAAAGAACCTTAATTAAATATTTTGGTGAAGAGAAGACACAGAGAATATTAGAAGAAGCAGTAATTGGATATAACCGATTAGATATGAAAAAAGTAGAAGATATTTTAAATCTTGCTAACTTTTATACTGGATTTTGGGAAGATTATTTACCTAAAAATTATACAAAACAATGTGAAAAAGATTTTGAATATATCTATGATTTGTTAATATGTAATGAAAGTCCATTTAAAAATAACATTAAGTTAGTATATAAAGTTGAAGAAAACGAAAAGTTAAAGTTCAAGATTATAAACGGAGAAAATAATGAAACTAATATATAAATCTTCCTATGATAGGGGTTTAGAGCATTTACTTAATATGTGGCCTGAGATTAAAAAAGAAATACCTGAAGCAACACTAGATTGCTATTACGGATGGAATCTGTTTGATAAGGGATACGCTAATAATCCTGAACAAATGGCTTGGAAACAAAAAATGATTGACCTTATGAAACAAGATGGCATCAAAGAACATGGAAGAGTATCTAAAGAAGAATTAGATAAGGCAACAGCTAATGCAGATATCTGGGCTTACCCTACTCACTTTGGTGAAACAAACTGTATAACAGCTTTAGACAGCCAAAAGTTAGGTTGTGTACCTGTAACTATGGCTTATGCTGGACTTAACGATACAGTTTATTCAGGAGTTAAACTTGATGGTTTTATCTTTATTGAAGAAACTAAAAAGAGATTTATTAAAGAATTAATTGATTTGTGGAGAGATAAAAAAAGATACCAAGAAGAAAAGAAAAAAGGTATAGAAGGAGCAAAAAGGTTCGCTTGGAGTAACATTGCTTCTGAGTGGGCTAAACATTTCTAAATGAGAGGCAAGAAACTTGCATTTATTTTTACTGAAAATAAACCAGGAACTTATTACTACCAACTTCAAAGTGGTTTATTTGAATCGTTTTCAACCTTAGCTAAAAACTTTGAGGTGATGGTATTTGCCTATTCAGACCAATTAAATGTCATAAGAAGAGGCAACTTTGATATTAATCTTAGAAACACAGACAAGTCAGTTGCATTTGCAGTTAATCAATACTTTGAACCAACTCACGCCTTCTTTGTTGGTAATGTAGATTTTGATTTTGAAAAATTAAACATACCTAAAAAAACTCCTAAATATTTAATCCATAAAGGTACTAAACATAAAGAAGAACTATATGATTACTTTGATGGGGTTATTGTTGAAACTATAGAAGAAAAAGAAAACTATAAAAGAGCTGTTGCTCATTCTGTTGTAAATACTAAAGCGTACTACCCACAACTTACAGATAAATATTTTACATTCTGTTTTCCACAAGACTTAACACCAAGCAAGTTAGAGTTTTTCTCTAAGGTAAGGGTGTATGGTTCTATATCTCAGACCTTAAACTCAACAGTTAAACTTCCACTAGAATCAACAGAAACACTAGCTACAGTTATTAACCAATCAAAAGCAATGTCGCTCATTGAAGATACAGATGACTCCTACGAATTAGCTTTATCAGCACTAGCATGTAACGTACCTGTACTTGCTACAACTGATTCTAAGGCATCTAAAATCCCAGCTGTAGTCAAATCCGTTGCTACTACTCCTGACTTTACTGTGGCTATGCTGGAGGCTTTAAACTTAGAAAACAAACACAACTTTAGAGATGATTACATAATGCCTAATTACACCCCAAAAGCTTATTCAAAAGTTATAATGGACATGATTTATGATTAAAAAATCAGGTAAAACTGCAAGACGAAAAGGACATAACTTTGAAAGAGATGTTGCTAACCTACTTAAACCATATTTCCCTGACGCTAAAAGACAACTTGAATATCAAGAAGGTCTTGGATATGACATTGCAAATACTGGGGAGTTATCAATTCAATGCAAGGTTGGGAAATCATTTAAGATTGAAAAGGCACTTAAAGAAGCAGCAAGAGAAAAACATATCCCTATTGCCATTACAAAAAAAGATAGAGAAGACATTGTTGTTTCTATGTACTGGAAAGATTTTGAGTTTTTTTTAATTAGTTATTTAAGGAATAAAAAATGAGAAGGATTGCATCAATCATACTTAACTGGAACATGGAAAGATTTTTAGTACCTCACATTGAGATGCTAAAGCCACATACAGAAAAGATTATTTTTATCCAATGTACTAGGCCATTTGAACCATATAGAATTGAACATAACTACCTAACTACGCCAGATAACAGCGAACAGATTGTTAGAGAAAAATATCCTGAGATTGAAGTATTTACATATGAACCTGAAGACAGTAATCCTGCAATGATGTTTTCTAATGCTTGGAACTTTGGTATGAGCAAACTTGAAGACTATGACCTAGTTACTAAGTTTGATGTAGACCAATTTTTTACTCAAGAAGATTTAACCAAGATAATGAACGAGATACAAAATACCAACTACGAAAATTATGGTCTTGATTGGAGTTACCAATCCATTAACTATCACTATGATTTTGACCATGGGGTATCAAATGAAGTTGAAAGGGACCCATTAATTATTAATCCTAAATATAAATTTGGTCCATTACTTTACTACCCATTTCCTATTAAAATTATTGATGAGAAAGTTACAATGCACCACTTTAGAAGTTTTAAAGAGTGGGTAACTCCTGAGTGGATACACTTTCTAGTACCAAGCAGGTATGGTGTGTTTGCTAGAGATTTAGTTGCAAGACACACTCCTGAAAACAAATGGCTTGTAGCACCTGAAGAGATAAAAGATTTATTTAGAAAGAATGGAGATTACTTTAATTTATGAATTTAATTAAAAAAGGTATGAAACTTGATATTGGTGCTGGTAATCCTGCTGAAGGTGAAAACCAAGCTGGTAACGATTATGTCTTGCAGGACATATCTGCACATACTGGCATTGATATAGTCTGTGATATTAGAGATTTAGACAAAGAATTAGCTTGGAAGTTTAGAGATACTCCTGATGGTCCTATGTCTGATGTATGTTCTGAGATTAGAGCATCCCACGTGTTGGAACATTTTCATTCAACAGAGTTAATTAGCCATATCTTACCAATGCTTAAAAGATGTCTGCAAAAAGATGGAATCTTAAACATTATCGTTCCTAACTTTGAGTACCACTCTGAGTTACTTAGAGCTGGGCAAGATGAGTTAGCAGTTCTCTATGCCTATGGTGGAGGACTTGATGAGTTTGACCATCACTATACAGGCTGGACTCCAAGACTTGCAGTCAAATGGATAACAGAAGCTGGTTTTGAAATTGTTGATTTTAAAGTAGATACTTGTGTTCACGTGAAAGCTAAAAAAATATGAATAACCCATTAATTTCTTTAGTATATATTTCAAACAGATACGGTTCTTTAGATGTCTTAAAAGCTAATATGGCAAGACAATCCATTAGAGATTTTGAATTAGTCTTTGTTGACGGACTTTATAGCGAAAGAAAAGAAGAAGTTAAAAAACACTTTGACGGATACAGAGTTAAACACATAGACCAAAACCAATTACCAATAGATGGATACCTATCAAGACTTGCAAGAGCTGATAACTTAGCATTTAAAAACTGTGATGGGGAATTAATTGTATGTCTTCAAGACTACATCTATATTGAACCTTATGGTCTTGAAAAGTACTACAACATCCATAAAGAACATAATGGTAAGGCTTTAATTACAGGTGTTGGACATCAATACAAATCCCCAACTGCTGAAGATATCTTTGACCCTAAAGGTTTAATAACTGTGTTTGAATTTAACTACAATAAAAAACCTGAGAATAAGTTTTGGGATGACCCAAGACATAATGGTTCAACAGAAGTTAGAGATGCAGAACCTGTTGAGTGGGAATTAAACTGGGCTGCTATTTCTAAAGAAGCAATCTATGATTTGGGTGGAATGGATGAAGAGTACGATAAGATAGGGTTTGCTTATGATAATACCAATATTGCTGAAAGAGCTAGAATGCTTGGATACAAGATACTGCTTGATGGTTCTAACGAGTGCTATGGCTTTGACCATGATGGTTGGTGGCCTAACCCCTTAAAGGTACACAGGATTTCTCCAATCCACTACCACTTTGAGCAGATGTATAAGATGCAAAGAGGTGAGCTATCTCCAAGGTTAGACTACCTAAAAAATTGATTATTTAGCAATAAATTAGTATTAGTAATCTATGCTAGGAGCCGAAGACTTAAAAAATTTACCCGTTGAACCAACAGTTTCAACAACTACCATAGAAGCCAAACCACAAGATGTGGTTATTCCTGGTGAAATGGCTAAGATGAAAGTTGCTGAAATGTTTGGAATTAACTCCTATGACGTTGGTAAATATGAACACGATATCAATAGAATTTTAGAATATGTAAACACCTTTAACCCACAAAATATGGATGATATTGTTTATTACATCAAATCTTTAGGTTCAAGACTAGGTACTGTAGGACTTGAGAAACAAATTAAAACTATCTCCAGATACTTATTTTTATCAAATCAGAAACAACAAATTGAAAGAGATATAGAAAGGATGACCAATGTACCAAATAGATAGCGTATCTAAAATGGGAAATGGAATAAACTCTCCTGAAGCATTAATGATGTGGGAGATGTTCGGAAGAATTGGTAATGATGCTTCTGGTCAAGCTTTCAATAGAGTTAGAGAAGCTGATGAGTCAATCCTTGTAGATTCGGTAGGTGCTGATATTTACATAGGGTACGCTCTTCCTGGAACTTTAACTTCTCAAGCTAAATGGAAAATTAAGCGAGTTAATACAACAAATCCAATATCTATTTTCTGGGCAGACTCTTCAACCCTATACAATAAAACTTGGGATAATCGGTCTAGCTACACTTACGCATGACCATAATTCCTTACTTTGACCCAATCCTTGGTAAACTTAGAAACTCTGATGTAGCACTTATATCTACTGCTACACTTATAGTTACTGACCCACTCGTAGTTAATAACTTAATAGTAAACTCAAATGCAACAATTTCTGGACTTCTTAGAACAACTAATATCGTTAATTCTTCAACTATTTCAACTAATTTTATCCGTACTAACAACCTTATTGCCTCTTCTGCAACAGTTGGTACAGCTCATATTTCAAATGTTGAGTGGAATCTTAATTCAGGTTCAAGCCTAACTGTTGAAGGACAAATGAACTGGGATGCTAACCAGCAAACTGTAGTTATTGGTATGGCTGGGGGTAATGTTGATTTAGCTCTTGGTATGGAGCAATTATTCCCAAGAAGAGTAAGAAACTCAACAGGCTCAACAATGGCTAAAGGAACAGTTGTTTATATCAATGGAGTATCTGGAAACACACCAACAGTTGAAAGAGCCATAGCAACATCAGATATGTCATCTGCATTTACTCTTGGCATGACTGCTGAATCCATTGGCAATGGTGCAACAGGTTGGGTAACTACATTTGGGGAACTAACAGGGTTAGATTTATCAACTTACACAGGTGGGGATACTTTATATTTATCATCAGCAACAGCAGGTGCATTTACTAATCAGGTACAACTTGCACCTAATCACTATGTCAGAGTTGGAACTGTTGTTAAAGCAACTACTGATGGAGCATTAGTAGTTAATGTTATCAATGGTTATGAGTTAAATGAGTTACATAATGTTGCTATTACTTCTTTAGCATCAGGACAAATTATTATGTCAGGTGCTTCAAATCTTTTTTACAATAGGTCTTTGACTTCTGTACTTCCTCCGTCAGTATCAGCTCTAGCATCACTTACTGATGTTTCTTTTACTTCTTTAGCTACAGGACAATTTTTAGGGTACAACGGCACTATATGGACTAATCAAGAGGTATTTACTAATATAGAAGGTGGGAGTGCAGGTACTGTTTACCTTATTACCCAAAACATAAATGGAGGAAATGCATAATGGCACAGCAGATACAAATTAGAAGAGACAATTCAACAAACTGGGCATCAGTTAATCCTACCCTTGCACAAGGTGAGCTAGGATTTGAAACCAATACTAATAAATTAAAAATTGGAGATGGTACTACTGCTTGGAACTCTCTTGCCTATTACTACACACCAAACTCTATGGCCTCTTTACTTGATGTTACATTTACATCATTAGTATCAGGACAAGTACCTGTAGCGAATGCTTCTGGTATATTTTTAAATCAATCTTTAGCAAGTTTAGTAAATGAATTAGTATCTTTTGCTTCTTTAGGTTCTCTAGCTGTAATGAACCAACTATCATTTACTTCTTTATTAAATCAACCAAGTCTATCTTCTTTAGCCTTCCAAGCAACTATAGACTATACAACTGCACAATTAACTAACAAACCTGCTCTTGGTTCATTAGCAGTAATGAATCAGTTAAGCTTTACATCTTTAACTAACCAACCAAGTTTAAGTAGTTTGGCTTTTCAAGCAACAATAGATTACACTTCTGCTCAACTAACAAATAAACCTTCGTTAGGTTCTTTAGCCCCATTAAACTCTATAACACAAGAATATTTACCTTCAACTGCATCTTTTGATATCATTATTTCTAATGTTTTTGCTGCTTCTTCTGTTTCTGTAGGCACATTGTCTTTTGGCTCTCTTTCTACCCCAAGTACTATAAATCACAATCAATTAGGGCAATTAACAACAGGAGATGTGCATACCCAATATGCGTTTTTAACAGGTAGGGCAGGAGGACAAACTTTAATTGGTGGAACTAATACAAACAATGTATTAAATTTAGTGGCTAATACAGCAGCTTCAAATACAGCTACTAATAACGCTATCAGATTCAGCGTAGGTAATGGGGGTAACTCTGCTGCATTTGTAATGAAACATAACGGTACTGTAGACCAAACAGTTACTACTTCCTCAAATGCTAATGGATATAATTTAAGTCAAATAATTACAGGAACATCTGGAGATAGTATCGGTGCAAACTATGATTTAGTAGATACTGGGGGTGGCGTTAAAACAATATATGCTCATAGAGCAAAAATTAGATTTGCTGGTGCAACTACCCTTTCGGGAATGCAATCAACCTCAAATCAATTAGTAGTAAATGGTGGGGGAACTGTAGAGTACGCTGAAATTTTAACTTCTAATTTAGAAGTAACTAATAATTCAACTGTTAATAATGCAACTTTAGTTAAATTGTTTGGCCCAACTGTCAATACAGGAGGTACTATTGGAACTTTAATGGGAATCAATTTACCTAATATAAACCAAGCAACTAATAATTTTTCAATTTATTCAGAGGGTGGAACAATGTATCACGCAGGAAATGTAGGTATCGGAACAACAACACCAGGAGCTAATTTAGATGTAAACGGGGCTATAAAAAGTATTACAGGTTCGTTCTCAAGTACCGTTTCTACAAATAATTTGATTGTTACTGGTCATGTTGGAGTGGGGGTTGCTGCCCCTGGTTCAGGCTCTTCTAGGTCAATGACCTTAGCTGATGTTGATAATAATACTCTCGCTTACTTGGGATTTAACGAAGGTACTTCTGAAAAATGGGTTATCGGAACTCAAAGTGGTGAGTTTGGTATTTATGATACTGCTGGAGCAGTTTTTAGAATGAAATTCGAACCATCAGGAGAAACTGGAATTGGAATTGTAGACCCAACAGCAAAACTTGATATAGACCAAGAATCTACAACAGCTACAATCCCTGTACTTCAATTAGACCAGGCTGATTTATCAGAAGAATTTATTAACTTTGTATCAACTATCGGTACAGGTAACCCAATTATAGCTTCATCTACTGCTACTACTTTTTCACACAAAGTAAGGGTTGCAGTTAACGGCACTTTTAAATGGTTGTATTTATATAATGCTTAAGAAAGGAATATATGGCACTTTGTAAAGAAATATTATTACCAAATGGAACTACAGGAAGTTTTCACATTATTGACGAAATACTTAGACTTGATTACGAAAGAAAAATTTGCAATTTAAAAGTTGCTTCGTATGTATCTAAAGAGTCTTTTGAAAATGGCAACGAATTTGTTGATAGAAACAGAGAAGTTTTTAATGATGAAGATTTTACTTTTGATGAAACCAAAGACATTGAACCACAACTTTATGCTAAACTTATAGAGAAAGGGTTATTTAAAGATGCAACAGAATGCTAACTTACAAGAAGCAATACAGCTAATCTCAAATGTACTTGCACAGTATAGAGGCACCCTCCAAGACCACCAAGCAATTCAAAATGCTTTTAAAATAGTTATACAATCAGCAAATGAAGCTAAGGTTGAAATTAAAGCTGACTCTATTGAAGAAGTTTCAAACTCTTAGTTGAAATCACTCCAACAATTTATTATTCCTAATGTATGACCGTATTCTATGACGTAGCCACAATACTTAAATCAGTTGGTGCTTTAACTGAACAAGAAGCTGTACTTCCAACAGGTACTGACCTTGCAGTTAGAATCCAATTTACTAATGACGCTTTAGGCGAGTGGGCTGACAGTTACACTTGGAAAGACCTAAGAGTTTCTTTACCTTTAGGGCCATCTCTAGCTTCAACAGGTGTTATAGACCTACCTACAAACTTTAGAGAGCCTTTATCTACTCTATACAGCTTCTCAGATACAGGAAATTTACCTACCGAGTACCCACTTATAGATGCAAGAGATAGATTTTCTAAAGATGCTACTGATAAATACTGCTACCTTATGAATACTTTTAGAAATAAACAGTTGATTGTAAATCCTCCATTAGCAAGTGGGGCATCAGCAGTTATTGATTACATGTCATTCCCATCCTCTGTTGCTACAACAACTGATTACGTTCCGATTTCTGCATCTCAATACCTAGTTAAAAGAGTGTCAGCTATGGTATTTCAAGCTAGAGGTGATTCTAGGTATCCATTACTACAAGCAGATGCTCAAAGGATGTTATCCAACGCTATTGAGGAACAGAATGTGCCATTTGGTAAGGTTAATAGAATACCAATAGATACAAACAGTTTCACAATAGGAGTTGATGGATAATGCCTATATTAAATACTAGACAACCAAGCTATCAACCACAGCCAAGGTACCAATCAACCTATGATGGTTTTGCAGGTGGATTAAATCTGTACTACACTCCAACAGAAATTAAGAAAACAGAATTAGCACAAGCTGATAACTTAATGCTAATTGGAGAGGGTGTTGTTACAGGTAGATGGGGTTCAAGAACTTACTTCTCAACAGGTTCTACAACAATCAGAATGATTGAGAAGTATGAAAATATACAAAATGGCTCTAATGAACTACTTGTTGTAACTGATACTGGATTTTTAAGAAAGAAGTCAGGTACTTCAACTACAGTTATTACAGGTGCTTCATTTGCTTCGGGTTCAATTACTAACTCAACTCAAATTGCAAACTATCAGTACATTGTGTCAGAGAACACAAACCTATGCAGGTATGATGGAACAAATATTTCTGTTTATACAGGCATTTCAAGACCATCTTTAACTGCTGTAACTTTCGTATCAGGTGCCACAGGTACTGCTGTATGGAGTTATAGAATTACTGCTTTCTCTCAAACTGGTGAAACCTTACCATCTACTTCTGTTACTTTAGCTAACATGTCTTTTGACAGAGAACAGTTTATAGCAAACTTAACCTGGACACAGCCATCTACTGCATCTATAAACCTAAAAGGATTTGGAATTTATGCAGGATTACCTGGTGATGAAACACTCATTGCAACAGTAGGTCCAACAGTTACAACATTTAGAGATGAAGGTAACCCACAGTCTTCAACATTTACCCCAACTGCTGATACAACTGCTGGAGTTAAAGCTAAATTTATTAAAAGATTTGATGACAGACTTGTCATTGCAGGAATACCTACAGACCCAACAATGGTTATGATTTCTGGTAAATACCCATACCAGGACAGATTTAACTGGCAAAATGGTGGTGGGTATATTCGTATTGCTCCTGATAGTGGAGATAAAATTACAGGTATTGAAGTCTTAGGACAATCAGGTCTTGGGGGTCTTTCAACTAACGGCATCTTAGTCTTTATGGAGAATGCTGTGTACTTTGTAACACTATCTTATGTAGATATTGGTAACTACAGCATCTTAAACCCACAGGTACAGATTGTATCTCCTGTTGGTGCTACCTCATTTAGAAGCATTGTTAATATTCAAAACAACACCTTCTACTTTGGAAGACAGGGACTACAAACTGTTGGTGCTGAAAGAAGTTACCTATCACAAATTAGAACTGCTGAAGTGTCAGCAAGAATTAGACCTTATGTTCAAGGTGTTCCATCAACAGACCTGCCTAATGTTGCATCAGGATACATGGACTACAAATATTTAATGTCTTTCCCTTCAACTAAAGACACTATGGTTTACGATTACGAGAGGGCGTGTTTCATGGGTCCTTGGAAGACACCATTTGGTATCACGCAATGGATTGAATATGTAGACGATACTGGTAAAAACTATTACCTTGCTGGATGTGATGATGGTATTGTTAGGGACTTTAGTGCCTCTTATCAATCAGATAGTGGTCAGGCAATAGTTAAAACATTAAAGACTAAAAAAGATGACTTTGATAACTGGTCAGTTTTAAAAACATTAGAACTGTTAAATATCTTGTTTAGAAATGTATCAGGTACAATCAATGTTTCAATCATTTATGAAGGTCGTGATGGAGTACTTAGACAAGCAGTTAAATCTTTCTCACTCACAGGTTCAAGTGGTGGAACAGGATGGGGTACAGACCTTTGGGGTAGCCATAACTGGGGTACATCAAATACTAATGTCGTAACTCCACAGCCACAAGATATTATTAGATGGTCTTCCTTATACAAAACTGGTAGGAATGTACAGTTTCAAATAACTCAAGTTGATGCTGAAACTAACTTTGAAGTTGTAGATATCAAAATCTCTGCAACACTACAGCCAGAAGGTTCATTATCCTCACAACTTAGAATTTAATTGACTTGTTAATTTTTCTTTATTATTACTAAACTATGGCTAATCTATATAACGTTCCATTAAAAAACGCAGTTCAGAAGGTATTGCAAAATATCCTAACTACTGGTGAAACTTCAACAATAACTTTCACTACCTCAGTTACTTCTGACCTACAAGCATCTTCTACAATACCTGGTATTTTAGTTGTAGATAGGGTTGATGTTAATGGAAATCTAACCCCTGCTCTTACTGAATACATTTCTTTTACAGGTGTATCTGGTTCAACTGTTACAGGTTTAACTAGAGGACTTGGGGGTACTACAGCACAAGACCATTCAATCGGAGCAATCGTTGAGTTTGTTCCTGATGTTGTTTGGGGGGATGCTTTAAATGATGTCATTACAGAACAACACAATGCTGATGGTACTCATAAAACATTAGCTAATATCTCACTTGCTTCAGTTACTTTAAATTACGCAACAGGAGTACTTGTTGGGGCTTCACTAGCTTCAACTACTTTAACTAACTCAACTTCATACGCTCCATCTTTGGTATCAGCAACTATGGTAAACAGAGCCTATATCCCTGTAGAACAAAAGTTTATCTCAACTGCTACATCAACTTTTGATTGGGCTTATTCAAACATACACTCATTAACTTTATCTAATGCAACAACAACTCTTTCTTTTGCAAATCCTGTGTCAGGACAAGCAATCATCACAAGACTTACACAAGACTCAACAGGTGGAAGAAGAGTAGTATTCCCTTCAACTATTTTATGGGCAGGAGGTACAACTCCAACCTTAGCCTCAACAGCATCAAAAACTGATTTGTTTGGTTTCCTTTGCACAGCATCTGGATACTATGATGGGGTTATTGTTGGTTCAAATCTATAATGTTTGATACGGTTCAATACGATAATAAGTATGTTCAACAGGACGCAAACTTTACAGTAGACGGTAATTTAACAATCGGGCCATATAACAATAGGGTAGTTTTCTTTATTCTGACTGCTAACAACCAATCAATTACTGTTTCAAATCTAACTTTTGCAGGACAACCTTTTACAACAGCTGTTGAAAGATATACAAATAATCACACCCATATTATTGGCTATCAAATCAACCCTCCAGTAGGTACTCATGCAATTTATGGAGTATTTAGTAACGCAATCCCCCACATTGCAACTGCTATTTCTTTTTATAATGTAAAAAATCTTGATACCTTATCTACAACAAGAAGTGTTGGAGTTACATCTGGAGGTTACACAGGGGCTATTACAGTTCCTGATTTTGGTTTATTTATAGACTCAATTTCTACTGAACAAAATCTATTTCCTGGACAATTAGAGCCACAAGCAGGACAAACTGTGATTGATAGGTTTGTAAGTACAGGAGGAAGTTGCGCTCAAGGATATAGAATATTTACTAATGATGCTGGAAGTTATACCTCAAGCTGGAACAACTCAACTTCATTTACAACAACATATGTAGAAGCTGCTTTTAACCCAGCAATTAAACAGGGAGGTTCTTTCTTGTACAACATAATATGAAATTGGATGAAAGAATGGCAAAGCTTGAAGAGAAAGTTGAAAACATCAAGGAAAACTTGGATGATGTAGTCAAACACAGACTACCTGCTATTGAAAGAAAAATAGAAGGCATCCAAAAATATATTTTTATAGCAATAGGAATTGCAATGGCAATCCAATTTGCTTTTACTCATTTCTTAGGTAAATAATCTCTTGACAAATATCAAGTGATAATTGATAATATAGTTACCCGAAAGGGTATATACAAACCCAAATCCATATTAGGAGGTTTATCATGGGTTGGTTCAACTGGTTGGTTCTGGCTGAGGAAATTGCCGAACCCGAAGAGGGTGATGGCGAAGGCCTTAACGACAAAAAGGCCGCTAAGTTCTGTGGTATTTCACGGGACGATTGGGCAGAAGTCAAGCATCAGGGTCATGTGGATGCTTGTAACGAGGGCGAACTCGACGAACGTATCGAACGCAAGCAGAAGAAGGGCCTCGCCTGGTGGTTCTAACCACAACAGTCTTGGGGACGGACTTTAAATGTCCCCTATTTCAATTATGAAACCAGACGTTTTTAACACAAATTTTAATCACCAAAATTACATTGACTATCTAGCATTAGTTTTTGAAGATGATGATTTTGATGCTGACTCTTTAAAAGAACCTATTGAGGTAGGTATTGCTCGTGGACTTAAAAAGTACGAGGAAGAAAACAGAAAAGTTAATCTGTTTGTATACCTAACCTACTTTGCTAAAAACGAAGTTTTAAAATATAAATCTTTAAAAAAATCTTAAAATTTATTATTCCTAAGGTATGAAGATAAAAATTCTTACCTGCACATCAATAATTATTTTTGCATCTCTATTTGTTGCAATGATTATGTATGGCAAAAAACAATACAGATATGAATGCCAAGACCCTGCTAAATATCACTTACCTATGTGTCAGAAACCTTTGTGTGAGGTCAATGGGTATTGTGTTGAGTATTTAATCGGAGAAGTTGAAACTATCCCACAGAAAGAAATTACAAATGAAAAATGAAAGAGAAGAAACATTAAGGTTCATTATAGGAGTTTGTTTAGTTCTAATGCTTACAGGAACAGTATTTACAGTGCTTTATTCATTAGTATTTGTTCAGCAACCAATGAACCAATCAAGCCCTAATGATGAGAGATTATTTAGTTTAATTAGTCCTATCGCAACCTTCCTAACAGGAACACTATCAGGAATGCTACTTACTAAAAAAGACGATAAAAAGGAAGAAGAAAAGAAATGACCCTAAGCGAATTTATTAAAAAATATGATGGTAAAACTATAGACTTTGATAAAAGATACGGAGGTCAATGCCAGGATGCCTTCAATCAATACTGTGTTGAAGTATGGAATATCCCAAATCCTATTCAGCAGTTTCCTGTGGCATCAGCTTATCAAAACTTTGGTTATGCTAAAAACAACCCAAACTTCATAACAATTCCTAATGACCCTACAGCTGTACCAATGCCTGGTGATGTAATCATTTGGAACCAAGGTGTAGGTCCTCATGGTCATGTAGGGATATTTGTTGAGGGGGATGTTATGAACTTTAAAGCATTTGAGCAGAACTGGGCTGGGATACAAAAGTGTAGAATTGTAAACCACCCTTACGACCATGTAACAGGATGGTTTAGACCAAAAAGAAACGTTCCTGAAGCTACACCTGCACCTGTATACACCCCAGAACCTGTAGTTGCACCAACACCTGTTGTAGCACCAGAACCAATACCAGCACACACTCATACAGAACCAGTTAAAGAAACACCAAGACCTTTAATTGATATGTCTGCACTTGATGGAAACAAAACTAAAATTATTACAGGTTTTTCTATTGTTGTAGCTATATTAGCAAGTCAAGGATACATCGATGATAAGTTAGTTGAAACAATCAACATGATTACTACAGCTCTTATTGGTTATACCTTAAGGGATGCCATTAAGAAGAAGTAATTTAGTGCCATCTTAATACGGTTTGTCTTAGAGAGAAGAAAAAAATAGATACTAAGATGGCATATCTATTTTAACAACTCCACCTATGGTTTTAAAGTAATAATTTAGAATTTATTATTTTTAGGTGGAAGTTTTGACAAAAGAATTATTTATATTATATATTAGGGAGGCGTACTATTGTACAAAAAGAAAGCGGGTAGTTCCTGCCCGAAATACTACCCACGTTCTTTAAATCCTTCACGATTTACTATATTTTATCACATTTGCTTTAACTTTGGTTTCCTTGAAACCTTGTGTCTGCTTCGGTTATATCTTCTAATCTGCTTTGCAACTTCAACTAATTCTTCTTTAGGGATGTCTGGGTTAATTATTTCCTGTGGTAAATCGTTAAGTCTAACAAATTCATTGACCATCTTGGAATAAAAATCTCCCTTATGAAATTCAATGGAAATAGGGTTTCTATTAAAAACAATGCTTCGGGTTAATTCGTCTAGTTGAACTTCTAAAAAATGTTGGAACTCTTTTACTTTGTCCATGTTGTTATGATACCAAATTACTGGGCAAGTTGTAGTAGAGGCGTTAAAGTAAAGGTTGTGTTTAAAGACAATCTAAAGTTTAAATTTTTACCTCCCTATGACCTTCAATATATAGTCATAAGCAACTTGCACAGTAACCTGGCATCATAATACCAGGTCAGAAAACTACTGGTTAGACCAATCGTTTTCAAAAGAAACTGCATCCATTGGTTTAGATGCTGGTTTGTGGAACACATCAAAATCTTTGTAGGTTCTTTTGGTTTTGTCGTTTTTAACTTCACCTAAGAACTTAACTAGAATTTCGTTTCCAAGTGGAACATGCTTCATCTTATTATCTATCACAGTTGAACCCCAGAAAGATACGATACCTGTCGGTGTTTTGACTTCGTATAGAGTAGAACCATTAGCACCTAGGTTAGTCTTTTGACCAGCATAGATACCTGTTATTTCAGGATTTACCTTGAAGTCGTGTGTAGAATTTTCATTAGAAGTTGTATCAACTTTTATCCAATTACTCATGTAAATTTTTCCTTTCTCTGTAACTTTTTACTTCAATCATTGTATCAAATATCACTTTACTTGTCCATTACTTTCTAAAAGTTCTGGGTTCTCATAGATATTTCCAACAACTTCAACACCTAAACTATTAATAGACCAATTATCTCGTATAGAGTTTTTTGGAGAGTCAGCGAAAGGGTAGAACCCTGTTAAATCATCTTGCCACTTAACTTCTGTGTAAGTTGGTTCTTTACTCCATTCAAAGTATTTAACAATATCACCTTCATAAATCTCTTTACCATTGGCATCTTTTAGTCCTGTGTATTGCATTAGGATATAATCTTCATTTGGACCTACAAAATTTTCATTGGCAATAATCTCTAAATACTGACCACACCAAACTGCAAAATCATATTTCAGTTTAGAAGTTTTTTTATAATTATTTTTATACCAAGCCCTAAACTTAATTTCTCTCATTTGTTTTCCTCCTTATATTCCACATAATCATATCCTTCCCATTTTTTGTCATACTCAATTTTCATTTTTTCTAGTTCCTTATCACTATAAAGACCTATTGATGGCAAACTCATGAAAAAAGGATACTTTATTGGTTTCTCCTGTATTTTGTTTTCTTCAATTCTTCTTGTTTTTTTATACAAAGTATCTATGTTGGCATCAACAAACCTATCTTTTACTTCTATTTTAATTTTCAATTCTTGCAGTTCCTTTGATAAAGATAAAACTCTCCATACCAAAAAGAATATTGCTACAGGTAAAATATATTCCATTATTTTTTCCCTTCATATAAATTTTTATACAACATTGTGAAGTACTTGGAGTATTTGTATCTCCAGTCTGTCTTATCAAATACAAGTGGTGGTCTGATGTCATTTTTGACATAGTAACTGATTTTAGATACATCTTCTTCCCAAATCTTGTTTAGTTCTGGGTCATCTTTTTTAACTACAAACTCCAGCATGTTTCCATACTCTTTAGCAATATAGATAATATGCCCTTCAGACACGTTATACGCCTTTAGGTAGGTCAGAAGTTGTAGTTTGTGGTTCAAGGATGCACCCTCAACTTTTCGTGCCTTAAAACTCGTTGTAGAGGCAGATTTGATTTCAAAGATTGTTTTAGTTAAACCATCTGGAAATCTTTTTCTAAAGTTGTTTAACACTTCAAACTTCTTTTCAAGTTTCTGTGTTTCTCTTGCTCGGTATTTTTCTTCTAACTCGTTAATCTTTTCTTTTTCTTTTAGTAAGTTTTGTCTAACCTGTTCCCAGTCTGTGATTTCAACTATCAAGTCGGGTTTAGCAACAACAGGAAGATAGTCTTTCTCTTGGTATAACTTTCTTTCGTTGTCTGTGTAAGCAATGCCTAAATTTTCAAGCATTGTTTTAAGACCCGACTCAATCTGTTCTCCTAAAAAGAAGTTAGCAAGACCCCTGCCATCTGGTAAGTCTGAGTACGGAGTACCTTTCATATCTAAATACCTATCAAGCATAATGCCACCTAGGTCTGATGCCCAGATTTCGTTTCTAACCTCACCAACACTATTTGCTCTGGTGCCTATAAGGTCTGTTAGTAGATATGAAAGGTTCCAGTTACTCATTACTTAGTTAAAGTTGCAATTAGGTATCCCAATACTGCTCCTACTACTCCTGCAAATACAATTACTGTTATTTCAATTCCCTCGTAGTTAGTGTTGATAACATGAACTTCCTGAGGTTTTGATACTACTTTGTTTACCCTTTTTGCTTTTCTATTACTCTTAATCCTGTTTTTATTTGCTTCAAATCTTTTTTCTAAGTCGGAAGCAGATACATAAACACCGTCTTTAACATTTTTAAAGGTAATCTTTTTTGCCTTGGTCATGTTATAGATAGCACCTCTTGTGTACCCAAATCTTTTTGATGCTTCGGGAACAGAAATAAATACAGGGTCTGATGATATGTTCAAACCTAATTTTTGTTTTGACATTTATAGTCCTTTCAATAAATAAATAAGTATTACGGTGTTCACAAAAGTAATTACCAGAAACAAAGCAAATGTTAGTTTGTTCCTGTAAATGTACCTACTACACAGATAGTCGTATATTGCGTGGTGCAAGATACCAGATGACATAGCAAGAATTAACTCTCGCATTAGATTTCCTCCGAATAACTAGATACAAAGGTTTCGTCATTGATTTGTTTAATGTCAAAACCGTACTCAGCACACTTCTTATACAAGTCAAAAACCATATCTTCTCTGAAAGCAAATGATTTAAGAGCGTTATAGTGGTCATAAATGACATTACCTAGTTGGTCTACAATCTCACCGAAATAGTTTTCTTCTTGGTTATAGTTATCTACTTCTACATAGAAGTTTAGGATTACCTGTTTCATAGTAAGTTCCTTGTTAGTGTTATAACTACAGATTTCATACCGAAGTCATAAAACATAATTTGATACTTAGGGGAGATAAGAGTTCTGATTATGTCTTGATGTTCGAAGACATGTTTGAAATCCTCCTCGGATAAAAAGAAGTACAATGTACCAAATTCAACTTTGGTATCGTATTGCTTGGTGGTACACTCGTTGATGATTTCCCAGCAAGTTTGCATATTAACTTTTTGCATAGTTAAAACCTTTCTTAACTTTATTACTATATTATTAATGTAGCACTAATTATTTACCCTGTCAAGCATTCCTTTAACATAATTCTTCTCTGAGTTGTAATATGACAGTCTTGAGTAAATCATAAAGACTACCTTTAGGTGTCCGTTAGGGTATTGGACTGTTCTAATAACAACATTTTTACCATCACTAGCAACTGCATAGTACGGTTCATCTAAATCAGCAAATAGAAACCTAAGTATCTCGTGCTTACCTCTCATACTCTCTCTATCTTCGTCTATCTTCTCCCATATCTCTTTTGGTTTATACCTAGTTTCTTCAAATAACATATTTATCCTTTCATGTAAGAGTCATACATAGACCCTTTAAAATAAAAACTTAACTGCTCTTGGGTTTCATATACTCGTAGCGTCTGATGGTCAAAGAATAGTCCATACAGTCCCTGTGCTTCGGCATTGTTCCTACACTTCATTATTTTTAGAATTATTCTTGATTTAACTAATGGGTCATCAGATAAAACATTTCTAGTTATTGCCCAGACATTTTCAGCTGTGTCGGTAATTATTGCACCACCTTTAATATCCTCCATAGTTGGGTCTAAAAACTGATGCTCTGCAACATCATCTACAGATTTAATAAACTTACCCCCAGCACCCTGTGGTTTTTTAAAGTGGTGGCACAGCATTACTGCAACATTAAATCTTTTTGAGAAATCAGATAAATCTTTGACTATTTCACCAGACACTACCAAATCTTGCCCACCATCAATAATTTGAAGTGGGTCAATAACAAATACTTCAACACCTTTATCAACTAATTCATTTAGTTTGTAATCTAACTTTTTTCTATCTCTAATTTTTTCGTGTGAAGATACATAAGAAAAGTTTTCAAACCCTGTTGAACTTAGTTTAACTATTTCTTCTTGGTTTTTAGGGTTGGTAAAATACTCTTTGGTCATCTTGTATTTAATCCTAATTAATCTTTCTAAAGTTTCATTAACTCCGTTTTCAAGGTCAAGATACGCAACTTTTTTTAACTTAGATATGTTTTCAAGAAAGTTTAAAAACACTATTGTCTTACCAATTCCAGTTTGAGCCGCCAAAATTGTTAGGGAACTTCCTAAAATACCCCCAGTTTTCTTGTCTATCTTGTCATAACCAATCGGTATTCCAAACCTATCTTGCTTAAACAGGTTCTCAAAAACTTTAGGGTCATTAAGCAAGTCAGTTATATTTGATGGTAAAGACTTGTTTAGGTCATCATAAGTTAGAGCGTGGGCAAACTTCTCTCTTAAAAACTTTTCATTGGTCATTTCACCTGTTTCATCTTGAATATGGCTCTTACACCATGATGCAAACAGCGAGTACCCAGCGTCAGCAAGTCTGTGTTTTGGTAACATTTGAATTAACGACCTTGCCATAGAAAACATTGCACTATCTCTATCCCCTGGAGTATAAGTTTTGTTGTAATCAAATAATTGGAATTTCTGGTTAATTGGTTGAAAATTGGTTTCTTTCTCCTTTGGCAGGTTAGCAAACAAAGTATCTGGCAGGTCTATTGGTGGGAAATCAAAAGGTGATTTTATCCAATGGTAAAAGTTTCCTGTGTGGTGCTGTGATGGTGGTAATACAACAAAACCACCTTGCCCCCTAGTATCTAAACCTTTTGTTAAATTTGCTTTTGTCTTAATACTTTCATTGTATTTAAAGTAAATGTGATACCCACCACCACCAGTCTGTGCTATTGGTGTATCTAGTTCCAATAAAATTTTCTTAATCGCATCAAAGTTAGTGCTGTCTTTGTAGGTATCAAGGTCAATAACAGATAAGTCTGAGTGTTCTCCAGTAACTACACCTAAACCAGCAACTCTTCCCCTAAGTGTTGTGTTGATATCACTTAATAACTGCTCTACAGTTGGTTTTATTATTTCTCCAATGCTATTAAACTCTCTCCATTGCTTGAGTGGTATCTTTTTTATGTCGCAAGGAACAATTACCCACCCTAATTCCACATATTTAGTTAGTAACTCATTTAATGTTTCTTTGCTTGGGCTAGTAAGCATTTCTGTACATCTCCTCCCATTTGCTATCAATTAATTGCTTTTGAGTTAGTTTATCTTCAACGGTTGGTTTCATATCAAGTTTAAGCATTTCGTCAATGTAATTTACCTTTTCTCTTGCAGTATTAAATCTTCTGAATAAAAAGGTTAGTCCATTTATCTTCCCATCTTTTTTAGACCAATGGGGGTAAGTATGCCAGTTCTTTATAGCAAGTTTAATCTCATCAAGAGTATATGTCTGCAACCAATAATCTGCATTTTCATACCAACTTTTATCCTTACTTGGTCTGTTAGAAGAAAACAGCATATTGTAGTAGTTAAGAATTTCTAAATGTTCTGTGCTTTCTAAAATGTTCTGTTTTTGTTTTTTAGATTTCTTCTCTATATATATATCTGTTTTATTCTCTGTAGTATTCTCTGAGGTAGTAGGGGGAATTTCCACCATACAGTCGGTGGAATTTCCACCAACTGGCTGGTGTGATTTCCACCCACTTGTTAGTGCGTTTATTAAAACTTCTTCGTTAATGGTGTAATAAGTTTTTCTTGGCAAACTCTTTAGTTCCACTTTGATAAACCCTTTGTTCTCTAATAATTTTTTGGCACTCTTTAGTTCATCTATTGATAAACCTGTTTCTTCGCACAACTCTTCATTACTCTTGTAAAATTCCCGACCCCCCATTACTGAATACCAATACATTATTTGGGATAGCATTACCCCTGCTGTTAATCTGCCTGTTATCTTGGTATAAACAACATCATAGGCAATTTTTTTGCCATTAAGAGATTTGAGTAAATTTCCTAATTCGTTCATTTGTTATCCTTTCTTAAAAAAAGTGGGGACTTGCGACCCCACTTGTAAATACTATTTATCTTCACTTTTTTCTTCACCACTATCGCTAGATGGTGCTTTATAACTTACTCCGTAAATAAATTCTTTTGCTTCGTCTATGCTCATATGCTCTTGGCATAAGATATGCCTAATTTTCCACGCTAAATTACCTTTTTTTAGGTCTATGTTTTCTTGAAGTTCATTGATTTCAAAAAAATCTTTGATTATTTGCTGGGTATTATCACCAAAAAGCATATTCATTTTTCTTAAAATACACTCTATACAAAAGTTATCCTTAATCAATTCTTCTTGGTTGTAAGAGAGAAAACTTAATACATATTTTTTTGAACCACACTCTTTGCAAGTGTTCATAAAAACCTTTCTGGGAGACAAAAAAAGTCTGCCCTTTGTAGTGAGCGCTTGGCGGTAAGGTAGATTTTTGCGATTTACCAAACGACCACTACAAAAAACAGACTTAAATAAAAGCCTACCTTTACCAAAAAACCGAGTTCGCAATCTCGGGTTATTAAATTGTTAAAACTAATATAGCACTTGCCACACCACTTTTCAACTCCAAAATGCACCTTGAAATATGAATATTTTTGATACCCGACATTGTAAATACAACAATATCCTTTGGTACACATTTTTACACAACCTATAGCGTCTGTGATTTTAGTCAGTTATTACTGTACCTAAAATCCTGTATTTTATTCATACTTCAAACAAACCACTTGGTAAAGCAATTACTTTACACTCTCAAATCACCGTTTTTAGGCAAAATATTCCCCTTGCCCACTTATGACTATGGTCTTGATATTTGCGACATTATCAACATTTAACTCAACTTCACCTGTAGGTTCGCCCTTATGAAATTCTAAAACTTCAACAAACACTTCGGGATACAGTCGGTTGAGTTCGTAATCTTTACCTATAACCACCTTAGCGTCTGGATTTAGGTCGCTAAGTATCGCAATTAATTCTTTAACTTTCATTTTTGTTCCTTTGCAATTTCAATAAACTCACTTAATACTTCGTCATAACCTTGATTATCTGGCACATAACTCTCGCCGTCTGGATAAAATATCTCAAACCAGTTATTGTCGTAGAAATCAACCTTTTCAAGGTCTTTGTCGGTGTACCCTAAACCTTCCAACAGATAAACCAGTTGCGTTCCGTATAAGGTACTGCCATCAAACACGCCTTTAATCTCACCTGTGGCGTATAGACTGTACCCATTACACTCGGCAATAAGTCCGTCATACCAAAAACTATCTTGGTGTTTTTTGCTTATCCTATCAATTAAAACTTTCATTTGAGTTCCCTTTCTAACTTTTTAATTACTTTATTCAGTTGGTAAATTTCTTCTTTTTTCTCTTGCTCAAAGATAAACCACTTACCACGCTCACCATCAAATTCACCACTAGTCCAAGCGTCATTGATTTCATCAATTAAAATCTTTTTTTGAAATATCAAATCACCTAACTCGCTATCAAAATCAACAAATAGGATTTTGTCGTTTTCGTCAATTTTTCTTAATTGTTTTAGTCGCCTATCAATAGTCCAACTATCAAATACTTCTAGTTCCATAGATTACCTTTCTTTAACTTTTTTACTTTGTTTGGTCTACAATCATTACAAAACCAAACATTTGAACTTACACCGTTATGATTTCTGTCTTTGTTACATTTTCTACATTTTCTATTTTTAGAAAACTTAGAGTTTGTTATTAACTTTAATAACTTTGGCATAAAGTCGTATTTATCCTTTCTTTAACTTTTCTACTACAACTATTGAACCACATAGCACACCATTTGTCAAGCACTCATTTATTTAACATACCACTTCCCACTTCACTTGGTAGATACAAGGCAAACCACTTGCCACTTCACTTCCCACTTCACTTGGTTTTCAAATTGCAATATCATTTTTCACCACTTGGCACACCACTTTTGAAATTAGAAAAATATCAGATTTTTAAGTTGCAATTTGAGAAAAGAAAAAAGAAAAAGTTATTAAAAATTTAACTTGCTGAAGGTTTATCTAAAGATTAAAAAATTGACTGCAGTACCTAGAATAGATATATATCTAATACGCATTAAAATGGATTTTAAAAAGACTTTATGAGAAAAACGGGATAATATCCCATTTGAATAATTGCAACGCTTAAAATGGCGTATAAAAAGTGATATATAGATATAAAAATGGTATTTAATTGATAACACAATGTAATCTAATAGTTTTGATATTAATTTAAACGGGTAAGGAGTCATTTTTCTTTTTTTCTAGTCTATAAATTGATTTTAAAGCGTCTTTTTTTCTCATTTTACCAACAAATAGGTATAAAAAATGCCACTATATTGCAAGTGGCATAATTTATTTAATTATCTAGTTTAGAACCTAGAACCGTCTGCAAGAAATTCGTATACATTATTTCTTAATGTTTCTGCAATTTCTTTTTCTGAAGTATAGATATCATAGGTTTTTTCTAATTCATCATACAAATCATCTGCATTATCACGCATTTTATTGAGCAAGTACGCGCCTAGTTCCTTTATTGCCTCATACTCTGCAACGCTAACATCTGGTAGAACATCATCATAATTCACGCACATAGTTCTAGAGTGGCAATAATGATGAGATGAACGCTTAATTGCAATATATAAATCTTCATCTCTTTTCAAATACTCTCTTAGCGTATTTATTTTTTCTAACATGCCAGAAGACACGATATCAGGATTATTTTCTAAGAAATTTTTTACATGTATGTTGCACTCAAATGACGCCCCATCACCTTGCGAATTAAATCCAGAAAAATTAATGTTGTTTATCTCAATACCGTAATTTTCTTTAATTTTTTCTGCATAATCATCAAAAACAAATTCGTACCAGTCGCCAAAAATATTGATATCATAATTATTTTCAATAACTTTTTCTTGAATTTCTGGTGTTAACTCATCAAAACTATATACTTCATACTCTTTAATTATTTTTTTCATTTTGTTTTTCTTCCTATAACTTTATTTACTATTAAATACTATTCAATATCCAATTCACGTGCTAATTCACGCATTGTTTCTTCATAACCGAACCACGCCAACCAATTTAACGGATTATGTTCTAGCATTGGATTAGGTAAACCATCAGTACCAAAATCATCAGCATAACATTGGTATAATTCCACAATGTCATCAAAATGTTTCAGAGCGAATTTTTCTGTATCTGAATAATAGATTAATCCCGTAACAATACCCGACTGGCAACCATGTTGCAATACATCGCGAATATAATTTTCTTGATATTCTTTTTCTGTATCTAGAATATCCAAAATAACTGCTTTTTTTAATTCTGTGATTAAAACATCGTTGCTTAAATAACTATTTAATTTTTTTTCTAATGTCATTTTTATTTCTTTTCTTTAACTTTTTACTAATTGAACCATTGAACCGTTGTAACTAGATACTGGTGAATAAGTACCACAAAACACCAAATGATAAGAAAAACACCCACTTATAAATATTTTTGTTATCATCAAAAACTATCAACGCTAAACTAGATACATTGAGCACCATAAGAAAATAAATATATAATTGAAAATTATCCATTATTTTTATCCTTTACTAACTTTTTACTATTTACTCTAAATCAATACCAAAATCGCACATAACATTATTAATAATTCTAATTGCCTCATCTCTATCATTAGAATTTAAAACATTAACAATATTTACTAGAATATCAATAACGCCTAATTCTATATCTAGTTCTAAAAATGTTCTATCAAATACAGCTCTGTTATCGATATCGGTTAAAATGCCATGAACATCTCTAAAGTCGCAACTTAATAAAGCATCTAAAAACTTTAGTGTAAATTGATTATCTTGATTTTTGTCAAGGTTATCAATTATTAATTTTATACTCTTACCGAACATTATTTTTTGAATATTTTTGTTATTCATTTTTTTATCCTTTACAACTTTTTACTATAGTTATTATTACATAGATATTTAACCATGTCAAGCACTTATTTACTCTCAATTAATTGAAACTTATAAACCGTTAAAACATTGAAACATTAGACATTTTTTCTGAGAAACAAAAAATATAACATTTTCTTACAAATTACATGTCTATGTTTTATTTTTCAAATGCTATGAGAAAATGACTGCTAAGTTACTAGTTATAGATTATAACATGAGTTTTCAGAAAACAACTAAATTGCAAAACAAAATGTACTCAGGCAATTTAACATTGATATCACGAATAGGTAGCATAAAAAAAAAAAAATACTAGTTGACAAGTTATCCACATTTTTAAAAATATAACGTTATACCCCCACCCCTCGCCATAAAACATGGGGGTCGGTGGAGAGGAGCGTAGTGATAATTTCATAGATATTTACTTCCTTTTTTTAAACTAAGTAGCTTACAAACCTAATAAGGAATGATATAAAAATAAAGAGGGGTGGTATTAACTCTATAATACCTGATGGGCTGAGTATACCTACCCCTCCCTATTAGCTACGGGGGATATGTTAAAATACCTCCCTTTGCTATACTAGGAGTTATGGAACCAAAAGACTTGTTATTCCAAACTAACAAAAAACCAGCATACAGAGTAGCCTACAAGAAGAGAAAACTTAATAATAAAAAGATTGTAGATGCCTATATACGTAACAATTTCAAAGTTACTGCTACCTGTAACAAACTGAAAATATCAGTAGAAACCTTTTACAGATGGCAAAGAGAATATCCAGAACTAACCTACCAACTAGCACTTGCTAAAGAATCTCTTAAAGATGATGTTGAATCAGCCCTTATCAAGAAAGCTAAAGAAGGTGATTCCCAGTTACTCCTGTATCTTGCTAAAACTCTGTTAAAGGATAGAGGCTATGGTAACGAAGGAGAAACTAAACAACAAAACACGCAAGTAAATATCGTACTACCTGAAGATACCTCCAAGAAGTATGAGTGGTGGGGCCAGAAACCAGATGAATCTCAATAACAACCTACAAGAAATAAAACTACACCCTAAACAGTCAGAGGTATTTTGGTGTCCTAAGAGGTTTCGAGTTGTTAATGCTGGACGTAGGTTTGGTAAAACAGTTTTAGCTATTGCTGAAATGATTCGTACAGCATCAATGATTCCAGGTTCTAAGTCTATCTATTTTGCACCTACTATCTCTCAAGCCAGAGATATTGCTTGGACTGAACTTAAGAATCAAACTAAGTCTTTGTGGGCGAGAGACCCTAATGAATCTAGGCTTGAGATATATTTAAAGTCCTCAACAGGAGAACCCTCTCAGATATGGCTTAGGGGTGCTGAGAATATTGAATCGGCTAGAGGTAACAAAATCCACTTCCTTGTTGTTGATGAAATCTCAAGTATTAGAAACTGGAACTACATCTGGAACGAGGTATTAAGACCAGCGTTAACAGATACCCTAGGAGGGGGTCTTTTTATCTCAACCCCTAAAGGTTATGGACACTTCTTTGACTTGTACAATAAACAGTTATCAGATGACGACTACAAGTCTTTTACCTTTACCTCTTACGACAACCCATTCCTTCAACCAAATGAAATTGATAAGGCAAAGTTAGAAGTTGGTGAAGATTCTTTCAGACAAGAGTATTTAGCTGAGTTTGTATCAGTATCAGGTCAAGTTTATAAAGAGTGGAGTATGGACCGACAGTTTAAAGAACTAGAGTATGACCCAAATCTTGAAGTACACTTGTCCTTTGACTTTGGTGTTAATGACCCAACTGCTTTAATCTGGTTTCAAAGACAAGGAGGTGAGTTTCGTATTATTGACTATTACGAGCAAAAAGACGCCTCTATAGACCATTTTGTCCATATCATAAGGTCAAAGCCATACAGACAACCTAGTCTTTATACTGGTGATATTGCAGGGCGAAGCCGTTCTATTGGTACCAATACCTCACCTATTGAAGAATATGCTAAACATAAAATCTATATCCGTACCAGAAGTGTCAAATCTATTGAAGACCAAATTAGAATTACTCATAAATATATGCCATCTTTATATGTTTCAAATAAGCTTGAAAGGTTTAGAGATATCTTACTTAACTATAGATACCCTGAGAAAACTGGACTTAATCAACAGAATGAAAACCCAATCCATGACGAGTATTCTCATGGTGCCAGGGCTATGGAGTACTACTTCTTAAACATTGATGGACTTGATGCTGAAGGATTAAACTACAATAAAACTATTACCCAAAACAATTTCAAGGACTGGGAAATCTAAGTTGCATTAATCTTATTTGTTTATTATTAATAATTCATGGCTGCAAAACCTAAAAATCCAAAATATACCTTCCAAGACCCAGAACTTTTTGAAGAGGTAATGTATCACTACACCTTCTCTCAAGACGATATGGAGAAAAGGAAGCTTAGAAAGAATGGTTGGGATGACATTATTAAAGCCTATTTTGGTTACTTACCTGCAAACTGGGCATACTTATCAAAAGTTACTGACCCTGTTATTAGAACTACCATCTTAGAAAAGACTTCCCGTATGTTTGCTGGAAAACTAAGAGGTACAGTTACCCCAAGAGAAGGGAATGACGCAATTAAAGCTAAAATCATGAACGCTTTACTTGATTTTCAATGGGATAACGCCAAAGTTGCAGGTACTATGCTTGAGAAAATTATCCTTTCTGACATCCAAACTAGAATATTTGGTGCTTCTTTTGTTTTAAACTACTGGAACGTACAAGAAAGAGATGGAAAAATCTATGAAGGACCTGATATTAAGGTATTAGATAACAGAGATGTCTTTGTTGACTTCCAAGCGAATCACATAAAAAATGCTAACTGGGTGCAAATTAGAGAATGGATTACTTTCCAAGACCTAGAAAACAAGAAAAACCCTGATGGCACACCATTTTATAAAAATTTAGACGTGTTAAACCAAAGAATGAGGTCAGATGACACTCTACCTAAACCTGAAAGAAGAGATAACAGGTACACCTCAATTACAAAACAAATCAGAAGTCTTGAAGATAGAGTAGGACAAGACTTATACTTCCCAATCCAAGAGATTGTTACCGAATTTAGAAGAGATAGAAAGATTATTTTCTCTCCAAGACATGGAGTTATCTTGTTTGATGGTCCAAACCCATTAGATTCACAAGAAATACCTGTATCTATGCTTAGATACTATCCAATCGGTGATGATGTATATGGAGAATCAGAAGTTGAGTCAGTACTGCCTCTTTATAGGGCTATAAATGCCACTCTGTGTGCCTTTTTAGACCAAATGAACCTAGCTATGAGGCCACCAATTAAAGTGGCTAATAATGCAGCTGGTGTCAGACTAGATACTCTAATCTATGGGCCTAATGCTGTCTGGTTAACAGGTGATAACCCAAATAATGTGGTAGAACACCAATCAGGTACAGCTGCAATTACTGGATTTAACACTTCATATACAGCCTTAAAGTCAGCTTTCCAAGTTGCTATGGGTGATAACTCAATGGGAATATCTTCCATGAACCCACTTGGTAAAGGGGATAAGACTGCAACAGAAATTAGAGCTACTACAAGACAACAGTTAGCTCGTGATAACTACAACCAATTATATTTAGAAGAGTTCTTAAAAGACATAATGGAATTTTGGATTAAGATGAACCAACAGTTTTTATTTACTGACCCTACTAAAGAGCAGTACATTATTAGGGTAGTTGGAAAGGAAATATTAAATGAACTTAAAAACATGGAACTTGCACAAACTCAAATCCCTGATGAAGTCATCACTCAAACAGCTGACCTCATTGACCAGACACCTGGTGGTTTGGCTCCAGAAGAGATTGAAGTAATCTCAAACGTATCTAAAGTACCTTTAAATCCTGTAACTGATGAAGAAGGTAACGTTGTACCTAAACTAGACATGTCAGAAGATGGCTCACTAGCTAGGTTATTTATTGAAAAAGAAGACCTACATGGTTCTTTTGACTATGTTCCTGATGTTAAATCAATGGCTATTGGAGTATCAGAAGAGGCTATAAATGGCAGAAATCAAGCTTTATACATCCTACTTTCACCTGGAGTTCAACAACAGCTCATGAACGAAGGTGCTACAATTAATGTTAAAGACCTTCTTATTAGTGTCTTAGAAGACAATGGAGTTAAGAATGCAAGTAAATTATTTCAGTCAGGACAAGTAAATGGACAAGGGGCTACTGGATTACCTGGAATTACCCCAGAACAAGCAGGACAAGGCGTACCTGCAGGACTCGCAAACGCTAGAGGAGGCCAAATGCCTACTGGACCTTCAAGCGTCCAAGGGATGGGCGATATTTCAGCGTTATTTAATACAGCTGGGCAACCAAATGTATCCCAATCCCAAGGATTACCACAAGTTTGAGGATTTAATGATTGCCTACTCCAAGGCGTATGGTGCTAACGAGGCGATTGGAAAGATAAACCAATTTATGCTTCAGCAAGAGCAAATCGTTAAAGACCAAACCAAAATGTTAAATGACCAAGAATCAGAATACTAAAGAACCAATAGAGTTCTACGAACATACAACTAAAATTGACCCTAATTATTGCGACCACCGATTTAAAAGACTATCCATCACCCGTATTGTATGTAAAAGATGTGGACTTGGTTTCTTTGATAACCCACTTAACCCATTCCCTGTAACTGAAATGAATAACGAAGCTAGAAAACAAAAGAAAGAATTTGAAAGACTAAAGCAGGAATTTGAAGAGAAATACAAACATGTTGAAAAAGACGAATAGGTTTATTATTAATTGACTATGGATAAAGAATTAAAGGCTTTAAAAGAAACACAAAAAGGTATTAGCAAACAATATAAGTCTGCTCAAAAGTTGTATGATACTCAAGCAAGAGAACTACAACAATTACAACCTCAATACGAACAATCTATTATCCAAGGTTACGAATCACAAAGACCAATGCTTGAGCAAACTGCTCAGAAATCAATCGCTGACATTGGTTTGCAAAAAGAACAAACCAAGCAACAAAGAGAGTCAGCATTATCTACAGCAAGAAGACAATACGAACAAGGACTACAAAAGACTCAACAGTTATTTGGTGGAGTTGCAGGTTCTTCTGCTGGTATGGCTGCTTCAGACATTACTGGTGCTGAACAAATGAGGCAGTTCGGACAAGCAACAACTCAAGCTGGGCAAAACTTAATGCAACTAGGACAAGCTGAAAGAGATGTTCAGACTAACTTAACTAATGCACTACAACAGCTAGAGGTAAGAAAACAACAAGACTTAATGAAATTAAGAGATTCTTTTAGACAAGAGTTAAACCAAATTAACCAAGCAAAAGGTACTTTATCAATGAATAAAGCTAATGCTCAACTTGCAGCACTTCAAGACTACAATAATAGAAGAAGAGCTTTAGATGATATGGTTACAGAACAAAGAATGAACCTTGAAACTTATGCTCAACAGTTAAGACTTCAAGCACAATACACTCCTGCGACTGCAAAAGTTCCAGATTTAACAAACCTTTCAACAGTTCCATTACCTTCAAATGTTATTGCATCTAACATTGATTTATATTCTCAGACAGATGAAGGTCTTAAAGGATTAACAAACGCTGGTTGGAGGCAATATGATGTTGGTAATTTAGAATTATGGGGAAACCAAAGAACAGGTAGAACTGTAGACTTAGCTGGTAACGAATACCAACCATTTACTTTTGCACAAAAAATAACTGAAGAAAACCCTTTATCTGGTTTTATTAAAAAATAGCTTCCACTAATTGATTTAAACACCCTCATTTATTATTACTAATGTATGGATATTCAAAACATACTAGAACAAGCCAAACAAAGAGGACTTTCTGCAATAGATTCAATTAAAAAAACAGTTACCCCAACACCTAAATCAGGTATTCAGACAGCTTATGAAACTTATCAAAGAATCCAACCTGTTGTAACCAGAGTAAGAGGAATATCTGAAGCATTTAATGTTCCTCAAGATAAACTTCCTGGAGTATTTAAATTACCATTAACTGAAAAACAAAGAGCATCTGTTGATTACACAAAGAGAGCTTTTGAACCAATAGCCCAAACAGTAGAACTCTACAAAAAAGTAGCACCTTTGACTACCCCTGCTCTACTGGTTCCTAAAGCAGCAGAAACATTTACTAGAAAACAAAAAGAATTAGGAAGACTTCCGAGTGTACAAGAACTTATTGCTGAAATACCTACTCCTACAGCTGCTGAAGTATTTGCACCTTTTGATGTATTTAACCAAGCTATAACCCAACCTGTTTTTGATACTTTTAAATTAAAACTTATTGATACTAGAAAATCCTTGGGGTTACCAACTATTGATTTAAAAGGTGGAACTGGGCCGTTAATAACTGCTGCTTTTACAGGAAAACCAGTTGATGGAAGACAAGAAGTAACTTTAAATGAAGTTTTTGGAGTAACTAAACCTACCTACAGAGATAACATGACCCCTCAAGAAATGCTTGATTACAATAGACAAGCAAACCAATATCAAATAAACAGATTTTTAGATTTTTTACCTGAGTTACTAACTCCTGGTCTTGAGGTAGCTATACCAAAAGGTGTTGAAGCAGTAGAGCAGGTTAGAAATATTGACCCTCAAGCTATAGAACAAGGTATACAAAGAATTAAATCTATTGGCGAACCATTATCAAAACAAGCTGAAGAGTTTATTAAAAACACTTTTAAGACAGTTGAAGATGTTAAAAATTATTTAGCTGACCAAGTTGGTGGTATTAAAGGGGTTTCACAAAAAGAAAGAGATTTAATTAAATTAGCTAAAACTGATGAAGTCGCAGCTCGTATTTTAGAACAAAAGAAAATAAGAGAGATTACTAGAAAACAACCAATGGGTTTCAAAGAAAAAATTGCTGATTATTGGGAAAAATATAAAAGGGCATTTGAAACACAACAAGAAGAAATATACAGAGTATTGAAGCAAGTTGAAAAAAATTATGGAGATTTAAAACCATCTGAAAATCCAATTTATAAATTAGGTGCTTTGTTTAAATCTTCCCAATTAACTGAAGATTATTTAAAGAATAACGGTTTTTATAACTTAGTTGATGAAATTAACAGTATTGGAAGTGGTGATGAATTTGGCCAACTACTTAACGACAGAAGGCTTTTAAGAATTGCTAGTGAAGAAGGTACTAAACTGCCTGATGAAGCTACTATGCAAAGACTTGTTTCTGTTTTAACCCCTAAATACAAAGATGTTCTTGTTAGATATGACAACTTTATGAAAGGTCTTTTAAGACATATATTTGATAACGGGATAATTACAAAAGAAGAATATACAAGATTAAAAGATTTGAAAGATTACGCACCATTTCAAAGAGTGTTTAACGAAGCAGAACAAGGACTAAGACCTGAAATAAGTCAGACTACACTTGGACAAACCATAGACCCTAAAGTTGTACAACAAAGAAAAGATATTTTTAATACTATTCACGAAAATCCTATCCAATCTACTTTGTATTACACCTACAGAGCTATAGATGCTATCAACCAAAATAAATTTGGTAGGCAGTTTGGAGATTTAATTAAACAAGGAAAAATAGAAGATGCTCAAATGCTTAGAGTTGCTGAAGATGTTTTAAGAAGAAAAGCACTTATAGAAGATGTTGAGCAATTAAAAAAAGTTAGAGATGCTGTTAGAAATGTAGTTAAGAAAAAGAAAATCCAAGTAGGAGTTCTTGAAAAAGAGTTAAACCAATTAGCAAGAAGAGGTATTAATTTATCTTTATCAAAAACTTCAACCGAAACTATAGACCCTGTTGTATTAGACAGGCTTAACCAAAGAATTAAAGTTTTAACTAAAGATAGAGAAAAATTATCTAAAGAGCTAGGAAAACTTGAATTAAAGGATATAGAACTACAAAATGATAAAGCTTACTTTGGCTTTGAAAGTGGCTTACCAAGACCAAAAACTCAAGCTGTTTTAGACAAAAGAGTTGTAAGCAAAGAACAATTTTTACTTAAAACTTTATTCAAAACAGACATGTTAGTTAAAGAAAAAGCTATTAAGTACTTAAACAAAACTTATGGTTTAAATAAATTGAGTGATAAACAACTACTAACATTTTTTAGAAATATAACTGATGATGAGTTAGAAGCATTTGTAGATTTAGCTTTTGATTTAACACCAAGACAGTACGATTCATTTATTAAAAAATTAAATGCTTCTAAATCAAAAGAAGCACAGGTGTTAAAAGAAATTGATGACGCTAAAAACGAAGCATTTAACAACAGAATAGTTACAGCTTTATACAAAAACGAAGAACAACTAATTAAAAAGTATGTTGGAGTTTCAGACCAATTAAAAAATGTTTTATCTGAAATAGATAAAGCGAAAGCAAATATTTACTACAACGATTTATTCAACTCTCTTGTTAGAAAAAGCCCTGAAGAGTTAGAAATTATTAACAAACAATTAACAAAAAAAGAAAAAAACATTAAGGCTATTGTTGAAACTATAACAAATGGTCAAAAGAAATTAGATGAAGTAACAGGATACATTAAACAAAGAGAAGAAGAGATTAGAAACTTAATGGAAAAACCAAAACAAGGTAAGGCAACTATATCCTGGTTTAATAATGGAGTCAGAGAAATAGCTGAAGTATCCCCAGAACTTGCAAAAGCATTTACTGTTTCCTTAGAGAACGGTACTGCTGGTAAGGCTATGCAAATGGCTGAAACTTTAGCCCAAGCTTGGAAAACTACAACTGTTGGTTTAAACCCAGACTCTCAGTTAAGACAGTTTATCAAAGACCAAGGTTCTATGTTATTTTTTACATCTCCTAGAGCCAAATTATCTGTATTAAATCCTCTTAACTGGTTAGAAGCAGCTTATGGAGTTACAGGTTCTTCTACCAATTTACAAAACTTTTTAAGACAAGCCCCAGTTATTGGACCAAAAATGGAAAGGTCCATGGCTATTGCTAGAAAAGAATACGCCAAGTTTAAAAAAATGGGTGGAGGACAATCTTCTTTTGATTTCTTTAAAAGAGAAAATGTTGCTAACTTTGTAGAAAAAGGACAAAAACCTAGTGTTTTAAACCCACAAACTATTGAAAGACATGTTGCTAAATTAGAAGAAGCTAATAGGTTTGAGTTGTACAGAATTCAAAAAGCACATTACCTAAGAAAAGGTTATTCAATAACAGATGCTGAGTTGAAAGCTCTCTATGACTCAAATAACTTATTACCTAACTATTTTGAAAAAGGTAAATACTCAAGACTATTAGAATTAGCATCCCCATTTAACAACGCAAAAATTAAATCAGGTAGAGCATTAAGAAGATATATTGCTGAAAAACCAGCTGAAGCAACATTTAGCATAATTACAACAGTAGCTCTTCCTGTTTCTGCTGTAACTTACTGGAATCTTTCTGACGAAAGAAGGAGAAAAGCTTACCTAGACATTCCACAATGGGAAAAAGAAAGAGGGCTTGTAATAATACCACCTAACCCACAAAAGGATGAAAATGGTAAATGGAACTTTAACACTATAGTCCAAGAAGAAACTGTTGCTGGATTAGCACAAGGTTTTAGGAGAGCAACTGAGTTAGCTATGGCTGAAGACCCTAATAAAGTTCAAACCTTCTTTGGTGATTTATTAGATACAACTCACGATATTGTTATGGCAACTACAGGACAAGCAGTTGGAATTGGTAGGGACCCTGAAAAATTCTTTGAAAATATTAGACAAGAAAATGCAGCAGCTTTAACTCCTTTATTAAGAACTCCTGCTGAATTGTTTACTGGATACAACTTATTTACAGGACAAGACATTGAATCTTTAAGCGACCAAAACAAAGAATCTTGGGAAAGATATTCTGAATCTTCATCCCTACTTGCAAGAGATTTATCCAAAGCATTATTTGATGCAGGTGTTAAAAACATTTCCCCTAAAGAGATAGATTTCTTTTTAAACCAAAACTTCCCTGGTGCTATTACTTATACAAGATTTGGTTTAGACCAACTAAGAAATATGGTCGGAGTTCCAAGAGAGTTTGAGCCTAAAAACATTTTTGAAGATGTTAAGAATACTTTAACTGGTGCGAGAAAAGGTGGTGGTGAAGAACAAAAGAAAATATTTAAAGAACAACAACAAGCAGACTATGAAAAAGCTAAGAAAAACACAACCGTTAAAGAACTTATTAAACAATCAATAGAAGGCGAAACTCCTGAAGCTTCTTTAGAAGAATTAAAAGCATTAGCACCAGAACTAACTCAATCACAGTTTAGACAATTAGAAAATGCAGTACAAAGAGAAGCAATGGAGGAAACTTTAACTCCTGACCAGAAGTTTATCTTTGGATTTACTACAGAAGAACTAGATAAACTAGCACAGGATTATCCTGACAGAGCTGGTGATGTAGAGGTTGTTAAACAAGCAAAAGAAACATTATCAAAACAAAAGAATATGTCTGTATCTGGATTTAAATTTAAAGCAGTACCTGGACAATCTAAAGGTGCTATTAAAGTTAAAGTAACAAAACCAAAGAAATATAGACCTAAAAAAGCAAAAGGTATTCGTATGCCTAAACCACCAGCACCTAAGAAATTAAGAGTTAAGAAAGCACAAAGGGTTAAACAACCTAAACTTGCTAAGGTAAAACCACTTAAAAAAGTATCTAGATTTTAGTATTTATTAATTAAGTATTATTTTGAAAGGAACTAACTATGCCAATGGTTGGAAAGAAAAAATTTGGTTACGATAAAAAAGGTATGAAAGCTGCTAAATCATACGCAGAAAAAGAAGGTAAAGAAATGAAGATGGGAAAGAAAGCTTACATGAAGCACGAAGCATCTGAATATAAAATGAAAGGCAAGAAGAAAAAGTAATGCCACTAGGAAAAAACGTTTCTAAAAACATTAGAGAATTAAAAGCTGATAACAAAAAGAAAGGCAAAGAAAGAGGTGCTGGTGGAAAACCAAGAAGCCAAAAACAAATCATAGCCATTGCTCTATCAGCTGCTGGAAAGTCGAAATATGGAAAAAAGAAAAAGTCTTAAAGCACTTAAATCAATGAAAAACTCTTTAGTTAAGAATATTGCTTTAGCTAAAAGAATGGGAACTTCTAAATCTAAGTCTAAATCCACAATAGACCCTAAACAATTTGCTAAGTTAAAAACTTACAGAAAGAAGAAGTAATGGCTTACAAGACTGCTGCTTGGACAAGGAAAGAAGGAAAAGACCCTAAAGGTGGGTTAAACCGTAAAGGTATTGCTTCTTATAGAAGAGAAAACCCAGGCAGCAAATTATCCCTAGCCGTTACCACTCCACCATCAAAGTTAAAAGCTGGTTCTAAAGCTGCTAAAAGACGAAAGTCGTTCTGTGCAAGAATGGGTGGAGTTAAAGGTCCTATGAAAGATGAAAAGGGTAGACCTACAAGGAAAGCACTCGCACTTAGGAAGTGGAATTGTTAGTATCTGGTTTACCTGGTTTTTTAAATGTTTGGAAATATAATCTAAATCCAAACTCTTCACAAAATTTTGAAACAGTTTCAATAGCAACTTTATTTTTATATAACTCTATGTTGGAGATTGCTTGTTTAGTAATACCTAGTTTTTCAGCAAATGCTTCCTGACTCATTCTTCTTCTTTGTCTTTCTTTTAACATAAAGTGGTTGAAATAGTAAATATCCATAAAAGCATTATACACTAAAAGTAAAGTATTGGTAGACTTATTCTATAAACTTAACTGAACCAAGTATCTTCTCATCTTTCTTTCTAACAACACGAAGTTCGTACCCAAAGTAGTTAAGGATTCTTACTAGAGTGTGAAGGGAAGGATTAGTTCTAATGTTTTCAATAGCGTGAATATTGCTTCTTTTTAATTTAACAGCATCAGCTAAATCTACAGCTCTAAGTTTATGTTTTTCTCTTAGTTCATTGATTATAAAGCCGATATTGGTGGGGACAAATGATTTAGGCATCTAGTAAATTGTACCAAAAGTAGTATTAATAATTTAAGGCAATATTAAGGAGGGATATATGCCACACTTTCATTTTGAACTCCACCTAACTTTAGTAAAGTTTGGGGAACAGCCAATACACATGACTAAGCAGGTTATGGATATCTATATGTCCATAATCCACGAGGTTGCGTATTCAATGGCTAAATCCTACATTGAACAAGGGTGGAGAGTTGAGCAGTTGGAATGCCGTAACTTTGTATGGCTTCCAGACATCACAATGACTTGGGGGGACTAATATGCTAGTTATTCGCCTTGTTCGTTACCATGATTTTGGGAACTTGACTATGACACTTAAAGTGCCAAGAAATCCAGTTCTCAACTACATGACCCAGGCAAGTATTGTTGCCAAAGATTACTTGCTAAATGGTTGGCATTTGGTATACGCACACATTGAGTAGGAGAGGTTATGTGGGAACATACAACCCAGAGTGGAAACAACTCAGGCGTGAGATTTTGGAGCGAGATGATTTTACTTGCCGTTTTTGTGGCAGGGGCGGTCGCTTCAGTGATTATCTACTGGAAGTCCATCACATCATCTGGCGAAGACATGGTGGACAGGACCAACCTTCTAATTTAATGACAATTTGTGTGGAGTGCCACGACAAATTGCATTATGGAAAATGGAAGGGAAGACCCCGTACCTTTACGGAATTAAAGGACAATCAGGGGAAGAGGTGGTAACGCTTCTTCCCTTATTCATTTTATTGACATTACAAATTTCATTTATTATTTCTTAATTAGTTTATAGGGTGATGCTCCCCCATTAACCAGAGCATAGAAAGGTAAACTATGGATGAATTAAATCCACAAGGCACACAAGAGCAATTAGCTCAGGGTGATGTTTCAAACGACCCTCAAGACTTGCCATCTGAAAATCAAGAAGAACAAGGTTCTGAGGATTTTTCTCTGCCAGAAAACTCTAATGACAGAACCAAGGAGCAATTTAATAAATTACTCCAAAGTAATAAAGAGCTAAAAGAAAAATTAGCTCAAATAGAAAGTACTAAGAACTCTGAACCACCTATTGCTTATGGTTCAGTTTACGAAACTTTCAAGGGCAACCCAGTTGTTCAACCTGTAGCAGATGTTCAGGACACAGACTACATAACAGCTGACGGTGAAGTAGATATTGAAAAGCTTAATGCTGACCTGAAGGCATTAAAGGTATCAGCCCTTGAGGCAAGACGTCTTGCAGAACAAGCAAGAGAGGAGATAGAAGTTAGGGAAGCTCACGCTAAACATCCTTATCTTGACCCTCAAAACCCTGCATTTGACCCTAACTTTTTCGAGTTAGTCAAAGACAGGGTAATCAGGCAGAGGTACTACGAAGGTAAGAATTTACCTTTGACCAGTATTGCTGACCAAGTAATAAGTTTTTATAAACCAAGTGGTATGTCGAAAAAGGAAGCTGAAAAAGCTGTAGAAGAGTTCAAAAAAGCTCAACAACAAGTTAAATCAAATGCTCCGATTTCTTCTAGTACTGGTAGAAGACAAGAAGGGCAAACTTTAGATGATTTGAGAGCAAGAACACAGAAAGGTGATTCTTCAGCTCTTAGAGAAAGACTAAAAGCTCTTGGGATATAAATTAAACCTGAAGAAAGGCAGGTAAAACAAAAACAAAATGCCAATAGGATTACAAACTTATCAAGATGCATCAAGAAGAGAAGACTTATTGTCTATCTTAAAAGATGTATCTCCATTAGGTGGAAACTATCTAACTGGTAATCTTGGAACTTCCGTTGCTAGAAACACACTACACGAGTGGGTAACTTTCTATCAAGCAAGACCTACTTCTGTAACTTTCGCAATCGAAGGTGCTGATGCTACTATTGTTGACCTAACAGCTCCTGTTAGAAGCAACAACTTCACAGCTATCATTACTGAAGTTATCCAAGTTACTGGTTCTGAAAGAGCAACAACTGTAGCAGTCAATCAAGACCCTTACGCATTCCAAAAAGAAAAAGCATTAATGAGATTAAATGCCAAGATGGAGTTCGCTCTATTAAACGGTACTAAAGCTTCTGGTGCTTCTGGAGTTGCAAGAGGAATGGTTGGAATTGACGGATGTATTTCTACAAACGTATCAGTTCTATCAAACATTTCTTTATCAATGGCTATGGTTGAAGATGCTGTACAAGCATCATGGGATAAAGTCGGTGCTGAATATGTTGCTGACACTATTGTTACAACAATGGCTCTTAAGAGAAGATTCACCACTTTTGGAACTTATGTAACCAATTTCGCTAATAACACAAATACCTTATACCAAAATGTAAGCACATTTGAGTCTTCAGCTGGAATTGTTAACGTTGTTCCTCACAAGGATGTTGCTGCTGGAAAGATGTACGCTCTAAGACTTGATACATTCAAGATGGCTTTCTTAGAAGGTAGAGAACCTCAATTTGTTGAACTAGCTAAAACTGGTGATGCAGATAAAGGTATGTACCTAACAGAAATGACATTAGAGTCGTTAGCTGAACCTGCATCTGTTAAAGTATCTGGACTTCTATAGTCTAAATCTTTAAACAGAGAACCAAAGAAGCAGGGCGTAAAACCCCTGCTTTTTTGTTACCCTGTGGCCACACCATTTTGAGTTTTCTTATGGGGTATGTATAATGTTGTGGGGAGTATGGTCTTTTGGTCCGACTCAGGTTTCCGTACTACCCCACACATTAACTGCTATGGAAGATATTTTTGAACCACATTACATTCAAGTTCCTAAAAGAAAATTAGATACCGTTGATAGAATTGTAGAACTTGCTAAAGGCAGACCTACATATGTTGATGGAGATAAAGATTGGGAAGTTATCTGGGAGTTATTTGTACTATGGTACACAGAATACCCTGACCAATATGACGCCTTTCAAAGGTCTGTTGCTGAACTTAGAAAAGAATTAAAGAACCCTAACGGAATGTTTAAAGAAGATGGTTCCGACTTGTGGCAAAGGCAACTTGAAATTCCAGTAACTTTTTATTCTATGATTAAAGCAATATACCCTGACCAAAAATGGGATAGAAAATTTGTAAGAGGATTAGCACTAAGGATACCAATTCTTAAAGTTGCTGATAAAATATAGCTAATGATTAAAGTAGCTCTCACCTACATCATCAAAGACGATTCCCAAAAAGAAACATTTGAAAAATCCCTTAAATCCTTTACACCTTATTTTGATAAAGTTTATGTTGCTGTTACAGGACCTTCTGGCAAACATAACGAAATACATAAGCTTGTTAAAAAATACGGAGGACATTCAATCTCAACTTCTCCTGAAACTCATCCTGAAATATATCACCAATGGGAAGAAGGAAAGTGGGAATTTGCTAGATTTCACGAAGCAAGAAAAGTATCTTTTGATATGGTACCTGCTGAAAAGTATGACTACATCTCTTGGGCTGACTATGATGACATCCTAATTGGTGGAGAAGAAATCAAAGGACTACTACAACAAGCAAAAGAAAAAGACCTAGATGCAATCTATTGCACTTACTGGTACTCAAACTTGTTTGATGAAAAAGGAAACGTAGCTAAAACCGTTATCATGCATGAAAGAGAAAGGTTTATCAGACCTAATACTTTTGTTTGGAAATCACATCTTCACGAAGTCTTAATCCCTACAAAACAAAATCCTAAAATATCTCCTTATTCTCAAAACAAAGAAGAAGGAAGAAATCTTGTATGGGTACATACTGCAAAATTAGAAGATTCTTTTTCCTCACTTCAAAGAAATATAAGAATACTTGAACTACAAGCTA
>Ga0315909_10000770_pt1 | contig 42943 bp, 43 predicted proteins | sample LakEriMetagenome_11_FD_203527 | JGI IMG/M metagenome (GOLD analysis project Ga0315909, IMG submission 203527) | Freshwater fungal communities from buoy surface, Lake Erie, Ohio, United States - Buoy 2 MA125 | ecosystem: Environmental > Aquatic > Freshwater > Lake | place: USA: Lake Erie, Ohio... | reverse complement strand
AGTCGGCGTAGACCAGCTAGACCTATAATCACAAGAATAGACACAAGGGAGACACGGCAATGGGATACAGCAGTAGTAGCTTAGTGGGGAGCCAAAGAACCATAGTCCACACCAACCCAGGTGGCTCCAACTTCAACGTAGTGTACCTGCCACCAGTGCGTACCAAAATAGACGGCATAGCGCTCACCAACCTAACAGGTGGAGCACTGCCGGTGTCCGCAAAAATAGTCCCGCGGAACAGCACTGACTTCGAGACAGACGGATTTTATGTGTTTAATGAGGCAAGAGTCGCCGGTGGAGAGACACTGAACCCCGTAAAGCTTGGTACTATCGTAGAAGTCACAGAGCAGCTCGTGCTAAAAAGCCCCGTGGCGTCCAGCATAAGTGTAGTAGTAACCTCAACAGAAGGCGTGGTCTGACATGCTCTACTCCCACAGACAAGGTGGCAGCCCGAATGACGCTGTTGTCTCTATTCCGGCACCTAAAGACTTCTTCAACCTAGAGGATGTCGCAGACTCTGTTTTTTACGGCTTCAGAATGGACTGGGCTACCGGAAAGCTTCGCATAGAGAAAATAGACCCGACTGATCCATCTCCCATAAGTCTGCCAGATGCAGCCTTTGACGCAAATGGTAACAGAGTCGTTTACTCGGAGAGAGACAACGACTACTCACAATGGCTGTTTACAAAGAACACCCTGCAGTTTTCATGGAATAATTCCGATACAAGTCGTCTTCTGGTGGAGGTACTCTAAGTGGCACAAATTATCGATCTAGGTAAGCTTCGTTTTGACTTTGTAGGTGACTACAGCAGCTCGACTCAGTACGAGCGCAACGACGTCGTCAAGTACGGCGGCAACGTCTACGCGTACATCAATCAAGTCAGCACGACCGGCACTCTACCGACGACAACCTCCCACTGGGCACTCATGGTCGAAGGCATCAACTTTAGAGGGGCTTTTGACCCCCTAGTCCAGTACATAGTTGGCGATGTTGTTGCCTATGGCGGCGCTGCGTTTATCTGCGTAGCCAACACGACTGCAAACACACTACCGACAGTTACTGCCAACTGGGAAAAGTTTATCGACGGCATACAGTTTGAAGGCGCGTACAGCAACTCCACCTCATACCAGAAAAACGACGTTGTTACGTACGGTGCCCGCACTTTCATTGCCAAGCAGACTACAGCAGGAAACCTGCCGACAGACACCAACAACTGGGAACTGTTCTCAGACGGACAGTCGTTCGCGGGAGAGTGGTCCTCTTCCACAGAGTATCAGAAAAATGACATAGTTTTATTCGGCTCAGTCGCGTACATCGCGCTTCGCGACACCGTAGGCGACAGCCCAGACACGAGCGCCAGCGACTGGCAGGTATTTTTTGAAGGCCTACGCCTACGCGGAGCCTGGACAACCGGTACAGTTTATTACGCACGCGACCTCGTCTCAAGAGGCGCTTACCTATACGTAGCCACTTCTAAGCACACTGCCGCCGCAACGTTTGCAGCAGACCTGGCTACTAAGTGGTCAGTAATCACGTCCGGCTTTAGGTGGAGAGGCGCCTGGGGTCCAGGAGTGTCCTACTTCCGCGGCGACGTTGTAACAGACGGCAACTCTTCCTACATCGCCAACTCAGACTTTAACTCCGGCGTAACTACAATTCTTGACGACGCCGACTGGACGGTAATCGCACAGGGTGCAGACTACCTACCAGCACAAGTGTCTAACGCCGACAAGCTACTCACTACAAACGGCACCGACCCAGCGTGGACAGCAGACATCGACATCAACAGCGCCAAGCTAGACACAGAGATCATCGTCGGCGGTGCCAACGCGCAGACCTTCCACGACAACTTAACACAGCCGGTAGTCACAGTTGTCCGCAACTTTGCTAACGACTACGCCCAGATCTCATTCAAGAACACGGGCAACGGCACGGCGTCTTCGACCGACTTCATCGCGTACACCAACAACGGTAACGACGACGAGGGCTTCATCGACATGGGTATCACGTCCGCCAACTTTGCTGACACGGAGTTTGGCATTACCGGTAATCACGACGGCTACATTTTCATGCAGGCACCGGCTGGCTCGACCGGAAACGGCGACTTAGTCCTCGCCACCGGCGACGGCGGCGTCCGCAACGCAATCGTCTTCGCCGCCGGCGGCTTCAGCACCGGCACTGAGCAGATGACCATCATTCCAGACGACCGAGTGCACATTGAGATCGACACCGAGTCTACCAGCTACACCACCGGCGCCCTCACAGTGGCCGGCGGCGTTGGTGTCACCGGTAACCTAAACGTAAACGGCGACGTGCTCATCAACGGCGACATCAGCCTTACTGGCCTAGAGTTCTTGGCCGTTGGAAACGGTGCGGCCGTATTTGCAGACACACTGACCAACCCGGCCACAGTGTTTACGATCGACGCGGACGACAACTACGCGCAGGTCGCCTTCAAGAACCTTGGCTCCGGCGTGAACGTGTCTACGGACTTCATTGCCTACGCTAACAACGGCAACGACAACGCCGGATACATCGACATGGGTATCACCGGCGCCACGTTTGCAGACCCTTCGTTCACCATCACTGGCATAAACGACGGCTACATCTTCATGGAAGCTCCGGTCGGCACCACGGGCCGCGGCGACCTAGTGCTAGCCACCAGCAACAACGGTACCCGCAACGCGATCGTCTTCGCCGCGGGCGGTCTAGCCAGCGACGACACCCAGATGGTCATCATCCCAAACCAGTCTGTCCACATTGAGATCGCCACCGAGTCCAGCACCTCTGCCAACGGCGCACTGACTGTTGCCGGCGGTATCGGTTTGACCGGTAACCTGAACGTCGGCGGCAACGTCGGCATCGTCGGTAACGTCGACATCCAGGGTCAGATTTCTATCGCGGGCGGCGGCACCACGTTCGACACCGCCAACCTAGCGGTCGTCGACCCGATGATCTACGTCGCCCAGAACAACCCAGACGACGTGGTCGACTTTGCCTTCGTCGGTGAGGAAGCAGTAGACCTTTCGAGCGCGCTAGTAGCGACGATCACAACCAGAGCGCTAACCAGCGACGAGGCCACAATTACCACGGCCGCTGACCACGATTTCCAGATCGGCGACTACGTAGTAATCGCAGGTGTGACCGGCACCAGTGCAGCCGTATTCAACGGTACGCACCGAATCATCGCGACACCAACCAGCACTACTTTCCGTTTTGCCAAGGTAAACGCCAACGTAACCAGCGCGGCTACCGGCGGAACTGCAACGGTCTCTGCCAGAGCTCAGTACGCAGGTATCGCTCGCGACGCCACGGACAAGAAGTTCAAGCTGTTCGACGGCGTAGACACGAAGCCGGCCAACACGGTAAACTTTGGTCAAGCCACGTATTCAACGCTTGTTTTAGGGACAGTTGAGGCCCAGACGGACGTAACTGTCAACGGCTCCCCTGTAATAACAAAGAGCGTGCTGGACGCAAAGGGCGACCTGATCGTGGCCTCTGCCGCCGACACGTCCGTCCGCCTGCCAGTCGGTGCAAACACCACCTTTGTACAGGCCGACAGCTCGACCGCCACCGGCCTTAAGTACACCAGCCTGGCCACGGACAAGGTTCTCGGCGCCATAACACTGGGCACTTCCTCGGCCAGACCGTCTGCACCGGCGACCGGTCAGTTCACTTACGAGACCGACACCCAGAGTCTGCTACGATATACCGGTACCGCCTGGCGCAAACTAGGACCAGTATTCTTCGGGTTGAAAGTCAACGAAAACGGCGACTTGGTAGCAGATGTAGGCGCAGATACTGCGACTTATTCGACTAGCGACTACCAAGACTACGCTATACTTCCCGATGAAGTCGATGTACAAGTAAACTCAGCAGGCCAACTCCTGCTGATCTCATAGGAAAAGGATAACGATGACAACGATCAACCTAGGCAAAGTTCGCCTCAACTGGCGCGGAACGTGGTCTAACTCTACGGCCTATGACGTAAACGATAGCGTCTACTACGATGGCAGCTCTTACGTCTGTGTAACCGCGAACACCAACCAGACACCAATCTCCAGCGGCACAGTAAACGCAAACTGGAACGTGGTAGCGCAGGGCTCCACCTCTGTAACAACTACCCGTGGTGACATCGTCTTCCGCGGCGCGTCTGGCCTAGAGAGACTTCCAGCCGGCGCCGACAACACCGTGCTAACTTCACGCGGCCCAGGACGCGACCCAGTGTGGACAGACAAGCCTGGACGATACTTCCAGAGCGCCTACACAGGCACCTCAATCTTGCTGGACCCGGCCGTCTACCCAAGCAGCCAGGACCTAGACCGCTACTGCGGCGTGCACATGAACAACCGCGGCGCAAACCCAGGTGACGGTCCGACCTACGTGATCTCTCCAGACCGCAAGAGCATCAAGGCTTTCGGCTACAACTGGCAGGGCATCCTCGGCTACAACCACATGTCCGACAACTACTCTGCCTCCACCTACCCGGGCGCACGCCAGAGCACGCCTCAGTACTGTCAGTTCGTCAACACCGCCTCCACTAACGGCAGCTACCTAGACGACGACGAGTTCTTCGACTACGTCCGACGCGGCGGCTACCAGGCTTTCGCGGTCACCACTAAGGGCAAGCTGTTCGCGACCGGCTACAACAACTACGGTCAGCTAGGCACCACGGACACGACCAACCGCTACATCTTTACCCAGATTCAGTTCTTCGGTCCGGGCACCGGCAAGACCGTGCGCGACATACGCGTCATGCGACGTTTCTCCGGCTCAGACGGCAGCACCAGCTCCAACTTCGTACTCACGCAAGAGGGTGAGCTGTACGGCACCGGCTACAACGCACAGGGACAGCTCGGACAGGGCGACACCACCAACCGCTCCAACTGGACGCGCATCGGTGCGTCTACGCTGAACGGCGGCGGCGCGGTCGTGCTCGGCTTTGGCTGGTCGCAGGAGGCAAACGGCCCGGCGTACAACAACGACGTCATTGCCTGGAACTCCAACTACCAGGTGTGGGGCTGGGGCAGAAACTACTCCTACGGACTCGGACTAAACGATTCAAGCACACAGCAGAACTCTCCGGTGCGCATGTCTGCCTTCGAGACGCTCGCCAACATCAACTCCACGAGCGGCATCCTTCCTAAGCAGGTGCTGCAGCCACGCAGCGACGTCGCTACCGTCGGTTCGCGCCAGACGACCATGATTCTGACCACGGCCGGACAGCTGTACTCCACCGGTCGCTCTAACCAGGGACAGCTTGGCATCGGCGGCGCCGACTCACAGGACTCACAAATCTACCAGCTCGTCACTCGGCCGGTCGGCAAGGTGTGGGAACAGTGCTGGGCAGAGGGTGGCGTCAACAGCTCGTATTACGCGCTGACGACCGACAAGCTGCTGTACTCCTGGGGCTACAACGGCTACGGACAGCTCGGCTTTTCAGACACCACCAACCGCCAGACCCCGACACTCATCACCGCCATGCCGACAAACTTCCAGGGCAACATCACCGGAGTGTGGGTCATCGGAGACACCGGCTACGTCACAGTGTACGTGCGCGCCCTGATCGCCGGCAAGCAGCGCTGGTGCTCGTTCGGCTACTCAAACTACGGCTCGATCATGCACTCAGACCGCTACATCCCAGACATGTGGAACACCACGAACTACGCCAGAGAGATCACCGGCTTCATGCCTAACCAGGGAGAGGACATCCTCGACATCAAGGCGTGGAACTCCAGCTCCAACTCCGCCGGCATGATCATGATGGGCGACGGTCGTCTGTTCTGGTTCGGCTACCGCGACGGCAACCTGCACGACGGCACCACCGACGGCAGCAACTACACCAACTACAACTACTACCCAATGCAGGTCAGCCTCCTGTAGGAGCGCTGCACCACGGACGAGAGGACAAACATGGCCGAAGAACAATACACGCATCCACTGTACTGCTACGCAATGCTGCTTGACGCGCAATACGTGCAGCAAGGCGCTTGGGAGGGCGGACCCGTCGAGACTGTCGGCTTTTTTGACGGTAGACTGTTTTTACGCTTTCCAAACGAGGCGGCCGCGAACGCAGTCACAGCCAGTGAAGAGCAGGACTTCAGACTGGCGACAGCAGAAGAAATTACTGCAGCCGGGCTAGACGGCCTAGCTGCCTATCCACTGCCTCTGCCGGGCAGCACCCCAGCAGAGTAGTCAAGTACCACTAGTAGAAACAGAGGAAGCTAAGAACATGGCAACTGTTAGCCTGAACAAGATCAAGTTTAACTGGCGTGGAGAGTGGTCTAGCACCGCCTCATATCAAGTCAACGACGCGGTTAGCTACAAGGGCGCGAGCTTTGTCTGCACTGTCGACACACCTCTGGCTACTCGGACAGTACGCCAAGATCCAAACAACCTCGAACTGCGAGTTGTAGACACTCTAGACACTGTAAGTGTCAACTCATTCGGGCAGCCAGTAGGTCAGACAGCCGCACAGCGTCGCTTGGCACCACTTCTACCAGATGGACTAGACCCACAAACTTTTGCAGTTACGTACAACGGAAGCGCCTACGTGTTTTCCGGAGTCTCGGGCACCAACCCAACACTCAAGCTTACGGCGGGCGAGACCTATCGCTTTGACTGTTCTGCTCTGCCGACCACCGCGTCATTTGCCCTTCGCACGGCGGCAGGCGTTACGACTAACAACCCAATCGGGGCGCTCTTCAACAAACCAGTAGAGGGCGTAGACAGCACAACCACCGGTCCTCAGGGTACTCCGTACTCGACTACCATCACCTATCGTGTGCCGACGTCACCGTCGATGACCAGCATAGTGTACCAGTCAGCAGACAGCTCAGGCGCGGTCGGCACCATCGAAATAGTGCATCCGGCCGACATGACAGCGGTAAACTCAGACTACTGGAAGAAGCTCAGCGGCTTCGGCGACGAGCAAGTGCTTACACACCAGGGAGACATCTTTGTAGAGGGCGACGCAAACGCGCCGCACAACCTACCACCGACACAGCCGAACTACATCCTGGAGGGCGGAAGCGCCTGGCCGAGCGGCACGGTGTTTCAGGTAGTCAGCCCGACGACGGGCGCGTCTGGACCGTACACAATCATTGCACGAACTTCTAAGACAGGTCGCAGCGGCACCATCAGCGGCAACAACCCGACGCTACGGTTGGCCAAGGGAAACACCTACTACTTCGACGTACGTCAGGTCATCTCTGCCCACCCTCTTGCACTGCGTACCTCTTCTGGCTCGACGAGCGCCCTTACTGGCACGACGAACAACGACGCCTCGGCCGGCATACACCAGTCGACCACGACCGGCACAATGATTACTTACACAATTCCGTCTAATGCACCGGACACGCTGGTCTACCAGTGCGTTGTGCACTCCGGCATGGTCGGCACCATTCAGACCACCGGCTCAGACACGGACCTGGTCTACAGGCAGCAGGCTGGACGTCCTTACGCAAATATTTCGGCGTCTAACTGGACTGCGTCAGGAGAGATTTCACCGACCGGAAACGCCAGACCGACTCAAGTCGAGCAGACCTTCTGCGTGACCGACATAAACATGCGCGGCACCACGTCCGGCTTCAAGGCCGCACAGCACTGGATTCTGCCGGGCCGCAAGGGACTGAAGGCCTCCGGCTATCAGGCCAACCACCCTCTTGGCTTCAACCACCTGTCTGACGAGTATAGCACCACCACCTACCCGGGACAGCGCTTCGCACAGCCGCAGTACTGCCAGATGGACCAGTGGCTCGAGGCCGACGAGTACATCTCCTACGTCAACGGCAACAACGGCGGGGCCTACTTCGTCACGACGAAGGGCAACGTCTACTTCACCGGCTACAACGGCTACGGTCAGTTCGGCTTCGGCGACACAATACGCCGCACAATCTTTATCAAGCAGAAGTTCTTCGGCCCGGGCACCGGCCGCACCGCACGCGACGTGCAGATGAACGGCTCCTTCACCAGCTCCGACGGCAACGTGAACACGATTCTCGTGCAGACGGTCGAGGGCGAGCTCTGGGGAGCCGGCCACAACGGCCACGGCGTCCTCGGACAGGGCGACACCACCAACCGTCCGTTCTTCGTGCGCATCGGCGCGGCGACCTTCAACGCGGGCGGAGCGACACTGCTCGGCTTCAAGTACTCCCGTCAGTCCGGCCAGGACGGCAACGTCATCGCCTGGGACTCACTCAAGCGCGTCTGGGGCTGGGGCCAGAACGGTACCTTCACTCTCGGCATCGGCAACCAGACACAGCAGAACGCGCCAGTTCGTCTGAATCAGCTGGAGTCGCTGTACAGCGGCACCCTCGACGTACTAGACGTAGCCATGAACTTCTACTCCGGCCGCTGCGTGTGCGCAATTCTCATGAGCAACGGAATCATCTACACCACTGGTCAGTCCGACCAAGGCCAGCTGGGCATCGGCGGCGCCGACTCACAGCAGTCTACAGTCTGGACGCAGATCACCATGCCGGCGGGCAAGACGTTCCGCAGGCTGACAAACTACGGCGCCGGCACCGGCACCTTCTACGGAATCACGACCGACAACTTCTTGTACGCCTGGGGCTACAACGGCTACCGACAGATCGGCGACGCGACGACCGCAAATCGTCAAGTAGCGACTCTTTGCAGTGCGCTGCCTGACGGCTTCCAGGGCAACATCCAGCAGCTGTACGGCGAGGGCAACGGCGGCGGCTACACCACGGTGTGGGCGCGCGCGACCATCAACGGCCGCACCCGCTGGTGCTCTTGGGGCTACAACAGCGGCGGCACCACCATGCACTCTGACACCTACGTCCCAGACAGGTGGTTCACCGGTGCAGACCCTAGAGAGATCACGCAGTTCCTGCCAAACCAGGGACAGAGAATCGTCGACATCTACTACCAGTGGTACGGCACCACCACGCAGGGCTGGTACCTGCTGCAGGACGACGGACAGATGTTCTTCGTCGGCTACACGGACAACTACCTCCGCGACGCGTCGATCGGCACGGCCAACTACAGCGCCGGCTCTGGCTACACGTTCAACTACCCTAGAATGGTCACCAACAGCAGGGTGTTTGGATAGTAAGTTCTACTCAAAAACCCGCGGGCTCAAGGCTCGCGGGTTTTTTACTTTTTAGTGTAGGATACACAACATGGACGTAAAAGTAGGCTTTTATACTATAGCCTTAAACGAAAAGCAGTTTGTAGAGCGCTGGTACGAGTCGTGTAAAGACGGAGACTACCTACTAATTGCCGACACCGGCTCTACTGATGGAACAGTCGAACTTGCGCAGAGTTTAGGCATACACGTAGTCTCAGTAAAAGTGTCGCCCTGGCGCTTTGAGATCGCTCGCAACGCTTCGCTGGCGGCACTGCCGCTAGACCTAGACTACTGCGTGGCGCTCGACATGGACGAGGTAGTGCTACCGGGCTGGAGAGAAAACCTACAAAAGGCAAAGGAACAGGGCTGGACTAGACCGCGCTACAAGTACACTTGGAGCTGGGAGTCTGAGGGCGTGCCAGGCCTGCAGTACGGCGGAGACAAGATTCACACCAGAAAAAATTATAGGTGGAAGCACCCAGTGCACGAGGTGCTACTTCCGTACCCGGCGCAGTACGAGGTGCAAGGCTGGACTGACAGTCTAGAGATTCACCACTATCCAGACTCTAGCAAGTCTAGGTCACAGTACATGCCGCTACTGCACATGGCAGTACAAGAAGACCTGCACGACGATAGAAACGCTTTTTACTACGCCAGAGAGCTCTACTACCACAGACAGTACGAAGAGGCTATAGTGCAATTCAAGCGGCACCTAGCATTGCCAACTGCCACTTGGGCGCCAGAGCGCGCCGCTTCTTACCGCTTTTTGAGCAAGTGTGACCCGGTGAATAAAGAGCAGTGGCTCACCGAAGCTATAAAGACAGCGCCCGGGTCTAGAGAACCGTACGTAGACCTCGCGCAGCACTATTACGAGATAGCTGCTTGGCAGCAGTGTCTGGCCGTGGCAGAGAGCGCTCTACAAATAACTGAAAAGCCACTAGAGTACTTGTGCGAAGCAGAGGCGTGGGGTTGGAAGCCGTACGACTTGGCCGCGATCGCAGCACACCGATTGAATATACACATTAAGGCACTCGAGTACGGTAGAACAGCTTGTGCGCTGGAGCCCAGCGACGAAAGACTTGCTAAGAACTTGGCTTTTTACGAGGCGGCTTTGCTCGCTTAGCTCTGTTTTTTCTTCTTGCTTTTGCTCTTTCGGCTTTTTCAAGTCTAGACTGTCTGTCTAGATGGTAAGCTTCTACGGCGTTTGCACTAGTCCTGCTCTTCCAGCTAAAATTACAAGACTTGCACGTTACTATTTTTGCAGTTGTCCATCTTCCGCCGCCGGACAGCTGTATCACTCCAGTAAACAAATTTACCGGCCTAGCCGAGCACAACGGGCAGTTTGGAAAACGTCTTCTTCTAGTCTCTTCGCCAGTGTAGCCGACTGAAAGCGCTCTTCTTATCTCTACTTCGTCTTTTCCTCCCCACACTCCCCATATTTGTTTATGCTCTAGTGCCCACTTTAGGCACTGCGCTCGCACTGGACAGGAAAAGCAGAGGTTTTTAGCCGCGTATTTTTTATTGAATTCTTTTGAGAAAAAATAGTCAATCATTGTCTTATTTTCTGGCCTGGCGCAGGCTGCTTGTCTCTGCCACTCTAGTTCATCGGCTGGTCTACTCATTGTAGGATAATTGAACCACGGAAGTAAGTCTTCCGGCGTGTCATAGACGCTGGCCTAGCCTACATAACCTCTATCCAAGTTACCGCTTGCACGGCGTCTACGGTGTCGCCCAGCCTGGTCTCTCCGTTTTCATCGCACACAGTGCGCAGGTCGTCGCCGTCCACTGTACCCGCGTAGCCCAGCACCACTACGGCGCCGCTTTGCAGTCTGTACCCCTCGCCTAGGCCGGTAGCCACTCCATCTCGCTGGAGAGACGACGCGAGTGCACGCTGGACCACCTCATTCTCCATGTCTACATGTTCGTCGGTGCAGTACACGAGCGCACCGTGGACAGCCGCGATGTAACCGTGGCCGTCCCACTCCCCCCACAGCTGCTCTCCGGGGCGCCTATCCTTCATACTTGTGCCCCTTTCTGTTTCTTTTTGTGCAAATAAATAGTTTTAGTGCATGTTACTTGCCTATTTACCTGGCTTGTTTTAGGCATTTAGCCCCAAAAAAGCCACCTGGAGTCAATAGGAGAGTTTTAGTAGTCTTTAAGGTAATACGACTATACTGCCCACAAAAGTGTCCTATAACCAATCCTATGGCTTTTTTGGGCGGCTTACGGACTAGTGCTGCCTGTACAGCCTGCGGTCTACCGGCACCATGTCGTATATCCCAGCAACTGTTACAGCCTCACAGACGGCGCACACTTCTACTGAACCGTCGTTGACTTTTTCTGGCACTTCCACTCCGACCAGTTTTACACTGATCGAGCCGTTCTCAAAAACACCCTCTGGCTCCCACCGGGAGTGGGTGGCAAGCCAGCAGGTTTCACACACGGCGGCAATAGCTATTTGCGACGCAAAATTATTGTCTGCCATGCCTGTCCTCCCTGGTCTAAAACCTACTGGCCTAGCGTACCGCAACGGGGGCACTCCAGTTGTGCGGCAGTCTGTCCAGTGTTTTTAGGCTAGTGCTGTACGTACGCATCTTTACTTTTTTAGTGCCACTTTCAGCGTGTTTTATGTATTTATAGTACTCGCACAGGCTGTGCTCAAGTGCCCTGGCGTCGTATGCGACCGGACTGCCGGCTACCATCGGTCTGCTGTCTAGAGGTAACCCAGCGTCCACTGTCTGCAGCAACGTGTCCCAGTCGCCCTGTCCCGTGGCGGCACAGTGTGCTAGGCCTCGAACTGCTCCAGGCCCCAGCGAGGGCATAAACGCGCCGTGAAACGGTCCTCCTTGCCACACCAAGTCCATTACTAGCTGGTCCACTAAAAAGTCACCAAATGAGTATATCTCCCTAAGCAACTTCCATGCCCTAGTAGTTGCACCGGCCTCCAAGGCTTGCGCCGTCTTCGTGGCGACCTCACGTAAATCACACAGTGCCTCGCACACCTTTTTTAGGTCTGGACAGCGTACATAAGCACCCGTGAAGTTTTTTTCTCTGGCTGATAAAAACGCGTACAGTGCTTTTGCGTCTGCTCTAGCCGTTGGCCAGTTATTAAAATGGGCCAGTATCGCCTCGTGCGTGTCAATTCGATTAAACGCTCTATAGCAGATAGTGTCCGCCACTAGCTTAGCGCTGTTCTCGCTATTAACCTGTACGTTATTGAAAAGGTAGACAGTGTGTCTGTCGAGCTCTCGCCAAAGGTTTGTGTAGTGGTACTGCCTGAGTTCGGCGGTATTTTTGCTCAAGCTTTCTACCGGCAGACCGTACGAGCGCTCTAGCCATAAAGCGTGCCGTGCCTGACAGAACTCTACTAGTGTTAGCACGCTTTTTTACTCCTGGTCTTTTTTCTTTTGTAGGCACGTCGTTCTACTACAGACATTCCGCCCCAGATGCCGTGGGCTTCGTTGGTTTCTATCGCCCATTCCAAACATTCTTCTTTATGTTTGCAGGCACTGCACAGCTTTTTTGCTAGTCTCCAATTTTCTGGGTGCACTATCTCTCTGTCACTTGTATCGTCCGCAAGGGGAAAGTAGGCTGAAGTGCCTATCTCTGCGCACAGTGGCTGCTCGAATGTCCACGGTGTTTTCATGTGTGTCTTCTCCGTCCTGCATGTAACCACGCAAAAGTACTGTCTTAGTTGGTTTGAGTTGCTTGTTGCTCTTTCTCTTTTTCTATACTGCCAACCTCGTACCCGCAGCCTGCGTATCCAGCAATGTCTACCCAGGTGTCTGGCTTGTACGGAATGCCAGGACCTACGTCTCTGGAAAGTTTAACCAAGATGAGTGCGGTTGCTACGTCACGTCTGCTAAACTTGCGTCCAAACGCCGTAGTCCAAAACTCTGCAATACGCCCAAAGTTTTCATACGGACCGCCGTAGTCGGCGTCTCTGGATCCAGAGATTAGACTTGCTGCCTCTCTGAGGGCCTCCACTCTCAAAGCGTCTTGGCTCATACTGCTGCTCTTTTCTCAAGCACGTGCGGTGAAAAATGTGTTCCGTCTAGGCCTGGCAGTACTCCGTCTACGCTGTTTACGATTACATCACCGTATCTAATTGCCACGACTTTAGCAATTCGTCCGTTGTGTAGCACCCCTGTGCTGCCAGTAAATGCGTCTAGTTTTACTCGCACTTCATCTCCGACCTTAATCAGTCCCGGTCCGGCGGCAACCCAGTTAGAGCCTTTGTCTTCAACTAGTACGTGTCTCTTTGCTAGCTTAGAAAAGTAGCTCAAGGTTTGATCTACGGCATCTTCTTTCATTTTTTCAGACGCAACGTCCCACACCTCGAGCAGCTTTAGCACTGTGTCTCCCACTGCTTTTCGAGCCTTGACGCTCTGAAGCTGCTGTAAGACCCACTCTTTGTCTTGCTGTTTCACGTGTCACTCCGTTCTTTTTTCTTGTTTGGACAGACAGACTCTCTGCACTGTTCTACGTCAAAGTCGTCTAGTGCTCTGCTGCACTGGTTGCACTTTACGCCTTCAGCCTTTACTTTGTAGCCCTCTAGCTGACGTTTTTTGTTTTTTTCCATTTTTTGCAGGTAGAGCTTGTTTAGCTCTTCGTCTGTACCACCGGCAGCTACGATCATGTTTGCTATGAAGTGCAGCACGTCTACCGCTTCCTTGAGTATCTCTTCGCGGTCCGCGTATGGCGCGTCGTGCTGCCATGGCTTCCATGATATTGCTTGGCGCATCTCGGCTAGCTCGTCGTCTACTGCAAGCATGTTCCAGCGCATGTACTCGACTAGGTTGCGAATGTTTTGTGGACGGTCTCCCTCGAACTTGTCAAACTCTATAAAGTACACTTCTTTCTGTAGCTTTTTTGTCATGTCTAGCCATTTGTTAAACAGCATTTTTATACCACTCCTGTCAGTTGATTTTGTAGACTTAGTGCAAGTGTAATTTGAGCAGTGCTTTCTAACGTGCTAGGCACCGCTTCCGTGTACGCGACTTTTTGTCTAATAGCCATTTCGTACCGCTCTAGCTTGTCCATGCTCTCTACGGTGGACGGTAGCGTTACCCAGTCTGATCCGAGCCCAGCGGAGTGTCGCCAGTCGGTAAGCGCCGGTGTGTTTACTGCAAGACTCTGCGCTAGTTTGTTTGTCCACCAAGGAACGCCGTTTCTGTACGTGCTAACCAACAAACCAATTGCGCCCGCAATTGTGGCTAATGTTTCCAAGTCGCTACTTTTTGCGTGTCTCTTTACTGGCACGACTGGGTAGTGCAGCTGCTTTTGTACTTCGTCAACCCAGTTGGTGCCTAGGGCAGTTGCGCACCACCAACTGGTTCCAAATTTGGCTGCAGTTGGTTTGACGGTATCTCGCAGAATAAATGCGTCTAGGCAGATAGAAAAAAGACTGCTGTCCGAAAGCGCTGGAATCTGCGAAACTAGGTGCTCATCTTCTGACCATGGCAGCGCCGCGTACATAGTTCTAGCCCAAGAGTCACTCAATAAACTACGTACTGTTTTTACTAAACGTTCATAATGCGCTGGCTCTGCTGCTTTGGCGTGCTCGTATCTACTCTTGTAAAAAGATTTTACTAGGCTTTCTGGAGAACGGTCTACTGTTTTTAGGCTAGTCCAAATCTTGTATGGCTCGGGTGCGTCAATTAGAAGTGTAAGCCTAGGATCGTTCTTAAGAATGTCTAGAGACCCCAACGCTCCGTAGGCTCTGTGCGCAGAAGTACTTGTGAGAGGAGCTATACCTACCACTACACTGTCGTACTTATCAAAACTTTTTTCTGTCCAGTCAAGAGAAGGAGGAAGCTGCTCTACGTTGTAGCCATGCTCAGTTAATGCAGTGTACATCAAACTACTGAAGCCCTGTGTTTTTGCGTTTAATTTTCTAGACGTGTGCTGAGCAGTCATCCCTGTTAAAAGTATGTTTTTCATTTAACACCGTCTTCTAGACTGTCCAGCGCGTCTATAACTATTCTTGCTTCTGTAAAGCATATCTCCCACCATTTTTTATAGGACTCGTTGTCCATTGGCTCGATTGACGGCCACCAATACTTCCAAAGCGCACGAGCACTTGCGGACAGGCGTGCATCCGTGCCTTCTGGCTCAGTAAGTTCCATAAGTATCTTTCTGTTAGAGTCAAGCGGTGTTGACAACTTAAAGTACTCGTCGTGGCACGTGCGACACGACGAGCACTCTACGTTTGTTGTTAGAACGGTGCGGCTGGTGCCTGCACATTTGCCGGTGCAGGCGCTGGTGCCGGCGCTGGTGCTGGTGCAGGCGCTGGTGCTGGTGCCGCTGCGGCTGGTGGCATTGCTGCAGCAGGTGCAGCAGCTGCGTTTACCGCGATATTAAAGTAGTTCTTGATCTCGTTTTTCTTCTGACCTTGCCATGTTCTGCTTCCAACAGTGGCACGAAACTTTTTGCCAACTATTGCTGACTCAATCTGTGCATTGGTTGGGTTTTGTGCAAAGTAGTCTCTGTTTAAGCCAAGTGCGTACATCTTACGGAAGAAGATGCCAAGAGCTGCCTGGTTTTCAGGAGAAATAACTAGATTGTCCCAGACTAGTCGCTTGTTATGCGCTCCGCCTTGAACTTGTGCCTTGATCGCAAACATTGTTTTACCAGACTGCGAAACCTTTGCGGTGGCTTCTAGTACTACGAGATCGTAGTCACCATCTGGAAGTGGATCGTAACTGCCGCCGGCGTCTCCGGCGTCTTTGACTAGGTCGCCCCAGTTGAGAGTGCTCATGTTTCTCCTTTAAGCGCTTAGCGCGGTTGTGGTTGGTTGTGTTGCTGCTTGTTGCTTTGGACCAAAAACTATGTCTAGCATGTTTTCAATCCCAAGGTTTTCTTGCTCTACGATTTTGCCGAGGCGTCCCTGAACGCGCTCGCCTGCCTCGTATTGGTTTGTTCTCTCTATGTACATACGTCGAACTTTGAGAGAGCCAACTTGTGTAGGGTCGGGATTAGGAAACTCCTCAACCGTGATAGCTCCGAGCAAATCGTAGAAGTACGGAGCTTGAATTGCTAGTTGTCCTTGCAGGTAAGGACGGTATCTGCCGTCAGTATTAGGTCTGGCCATCGCGGTCAGAACTACAGCTTCTAGTGGCGCAGTCGGGTGCATAGTTAGGTCGCGTAAGTCACGTAGCAATGCTCCCATGTGACGAAGTAGCTCTCCCCACTGCTGCTGGCTCATCTGCTGCTTTCCAGCTATGTTCTCAAGACACTTTACTTGCAACTCACTCACCGAGTCAATGATGAGAGACTTGAATTGGTGTTTGCCAATTTGAAGCCACTGATAAGCTTTTAGCACGGTGTCGTAGTCACGAACTTGCACTACACACGTGTCCCAAGTGCCGTCTGCTATTGGTGGTTCTTCACGCAGTGGATCCCAGTATTTAACGACTATAGGTAAAAATCTATGGCCGCCTTCGACGTCTAGCATTAGCCTCGGATATGGAGCTGTTACCGCAAAAGTAGACTTACCAACTTTACTTTCACCGTACACCATCATCGTCAGCGATCTCTGTACCGTCATGTGTCATTCACTTCCTTTCTTGTTGTCGTTTTCGTAGTAGGCATACGGGTCGGCGACCTCGTACATTTCACTGATTGCTTGTTCGGCGGCGCTTCCGTCGTCGATCATGTTACATACAGCGAAAAACTGACACTTCCAATTGCAGTCTCTGCTCGGCCGCGGGTAGGCAACAAAGTTTGGATCTGCACCGGCATCTAGCGATTTTCTAGTCTGCATGATGTCAGCTATGACACCGTGAAGTCTAGCCCAGAAAGACCTTAAAGTAAATACGTTGTGTCTTACTTCTATCTGCTGGTAGAAAGGTGGCTTAGCCGTAGCGGCTCTCTTTACTTTTTTAAGCATAGTAAATATGCCCCCGTCGCATCGCTCATCTGCGCTGTTTTTAGACGACTCTAAGATCATGTAAGTCATGATCTGCTCGTTCATGTGCGCCATACGGGTAAAGTCTGTAAATGAACCGCCAACAGTCTTAAAGTCGCGGAACATCCGTACTCCGTCTCCCTTACGGCGTACTCTCATATCCAGTTTTCCCTGTAGCTCTACTGCACCGCCAAAGAGGGGCATGGAAATTTTTTCTTCGCTCGACACGAACTCTAGCTCGGCGTCGACACCTTCCTCTTCTACCCACTGAAGGTAGCCTTCTAACATTAGTCGGCCTAGCTCTGCTTCCCCGTCTAAGTCCGTGGTGTCACGCATAGTTTCAATCAACTTTTGTCGGTCCGTCTCGATCAGCTTACTGTGTGCGTCTAGCAGCGGCACACCGTTTGCGTAGTAGTCTTCCAAAGCCGAGTGAATGCGACTTCCTAGTGCAAGTGCACCGGTCATATCGCGCTGTGCTGGCTGTAGTCTTCTGTAGTACGAGAGCCACCACTTTCTACGGCAGTCTTTGAACGTTTGGATCTCCGAGTTGGAAAGCCTTAGTACGTTTTCATCCATTTTTTCTCCCAGTGTCTCTGTAGTCTTTCATAGTCTTCCTGCCTTTTCGTCTTTTAGCATGGCGAGTAGTTTTGCTCTATCTCGAACTACTTCGTCAAAATTGTCTGCTTTAGTGTCTAGCACCTCTATCACACGCTCTTCAACCGTATTTTCAGTTACGTAGTCAATTATCGAGATTGAGTCATGCACTTCTGAGCCAATGCGGTGGACTCTGTCCATTGCTTGTTTGTAGTCGACTAACGACCACGGTCGTTGTAGCATTACCAGCCTTCGCGCTGCAGTAAGCGTAATCCCCACACCGCCGGCTTGAGCGGTAAACAACAGCCATTTAGTGTTGCCAGACTGAAAGTCGTCAATTGCCTGCTGGCGTTCGTCTTCATCTTGTGCACCGGTGACTAGTCCGTGCCTTATGTCCAGCTTGGTAAGGCGCGCGCTGAGCAGCTCTATTAACTGCCTTGACACGGCGCACACAGCTACAGAATCTTCGCCAAAGTCACCGTTTTCTATGTCCTCTATCAGTGCGTCTACTTTGCATGAAGGCTCCACTAAAACTGCTTTAGTCTCTCCGCTCTCCGTGTCAGTGCTTATAGTTGCGTATGAGCTCGCAAACTGTAAAAGTCTAGTAGTCTGAGTGAGAGCGCTGGGCGCCGTTAGAGCTTCTCCATTTTCTAGCTCAGCTATCATCGTGTCGCGCATTTGTTCATACGCTTTTTTCTGCTTAGTAGACATTTCAACGTCTCTGCGCTCTTTCATTACTGGTGGCAGCCATTTGAGAACTTGCTGCTTTAACATTCGACGCATGCGTGGATTTATTGACTTATAGAACTCTTCTTGCATGTGCGGCTTAACACCAAGTACAGTCATACCACCGAACGCATTAAGCATAGTGTCGACCATGCGGTCTACCCACTTTGTTTTGCTTGGCCATTCCTCGGGTGACAGCCAGTGCAAAATTGCCCATAGATCAAGTACGTTATTCGCAATAGGAGTACCCGTGAGAGCAAATCTAAACGGAGCGTCTCCAGTTGCTGCCCACAGCGCTCTAGTCTGTTTGCTGCGCGGGTCTTTTGACCGGTGAATTTCGTCTGCTATGACCGTATTAAAGTCTATGTTGTTCAGCTCTCTTGGTCTGACTTCGCAGCGCGCTTCGGTCACTCTTTCGTCGTGTCCACCGTACTCTGGACTTCTTGCCAGCGCTATTGAACCGTAAGCTGCAAGTTTAGAGTGTGCGCGTAGCGACTCCCAGTTAATGATGTACACCTGCGCGTCAGGCTCTTCTAGCTGTCTGCGTCTCTGCAGCGCAGAGCCTTTGACTACTTGAGTTACTACGCCTGGCCACCATATTTCAAACTCTCTTGCCCAGTTCTTTTTCAGCGTGTTTGGGCAGACTATTAGTGCTGGAAACACTGCCTCGCCGCGGTCGTGGAGCAGCTTCATAGTGTGTATTGCCTGAGCAGTCTTTCCAAGCCCTGGCTCGTCGGCCAGCAGTGCCCTGCGTGCTGTAGCTAAAAACTGTACGCCAGCTCGTTGATAAGGAAACAATTTTTCTGCGCCATCACCGTCTTCGGCCTCGCGGAGGGCGAGTGACGGAGTGATTCTGTCAGAGACTTCTCTTGCAGCCCATTCGCCCAGTGCGTCTCCAATAGTGAGCTGGTCGCGAAATGTGGACCTTAAAGCAAGACAGCTACTCCAACTAAGGGGTACACGCCAAACTTTGTCCGTGGTCGACCACGTGGCCCCTGGGATGCTCTTACAGAGCTCCTTGTAGCGCCATTCCGCCGTTATTAGAATGGACCCTTTTTTAGGGTCTATGTCTACTGTAACTGACATGCACTGCTCCTCGTCTTTCGTCTTTGTAGATACTACCACGGTTTAACAAAAAATTTTAATCTATTTACGGCAGTATCTTTCTAGCCCTCCAATAGAGCTCGGGGGACCCAGCCGGCTTTAACCAGCCTCAACAGACCGTGCCGTATGGCGTCCAGCGCGTGGCCATCTCCCCCTACGTGCCAGTAGCCAAGCTTCTTTAGCGCTTGGTTCGGGAACATGTTTTTAGCGTCTGACGGTGCCTGCATTGCCAACCCAGGTAGATAGTGACCTACTCTGTTAAGATGCTTTTCCATGTCTTTCAGCGCTTGTTTTAGAATGCCTATCTGCTCTAGGCTGTATGGCGCTTGGCTGTTTTTTACCGTCTGAGCGTTTATGGTAAACCGCTCACACGCAACCAGTAGCCTGTCGGCACCTCCTTGTACGCTTACGTATATCATCCCTCGAATGGTGTCCGCGTACGTGTCAAAGTCAGTTTCGTAGGAATGTAGAAGCGTCGGAACTCCATTCTGATACTGGAATAGAGCTATACCACTCAGCTTGCCTGGGTCTACAGCCAGCACAAACGTGTTTAGTTCTGTCATTTGTATTTGTCTCCCCACGTCTCTAGCGGTCCTTCTACACCGGCAGTTAGTGGAACTTCCCAGTTTTCTCTGGTAGTCATGCACTCACGAACGGTCTCCATGACATCTCTAGCGTCTTCTCTACGTGCCTGCAGCACAATTTCGTCATGCACCGGCACAATTAAATTTTCTGTAAGGTCGGCTTGGTCTAGCTTTATTAAGTTTTGTTTGAAGACCTCCGCGGCTCCGCCCTGTATTAAGTAGTTTACCAAAGTGTACACTCGGTCTTCGTCACAAGGCAATCTTCGTCCGGTCCACGTGTACACGTAGCCCTGGCCTTCGTTTTTTAATCTGCGCATACCAGCATCCTCTATTTTTCTTTGAAACATGGCCATGCCCGGGTAGCGCTGGTCAAATGCGTCTGAGACCGCCCGCATCTGCGCCTCCGGCACTCCCGCAGTCAAGGCTTGTTTTGGAACTCCAGCGCCGTACAGTCTTCCGTATACAGTTCCTTTTATCAAGTTTCTGCGCTTGTCGGTTCTCATCATGCTGGGGTCTTTGTATATCTCTCTGCCTATTTCTGTAAAAGGATCCGAGCCGGTAGCATCTGCACGATTGAACAGAGTTATCAAGTTTGAGTCCGTAGACAGGGAAGCAAACATTCTAAACTCGACTTGGTCAAGATCTGATGTGATAATTACATGGTCTTCGTCTTTAGGTATAAACGCAGTTCTGACTACTTCGTCGCCTTTAGGCAGTGTCTGCAAAGCTGGGGCCTGAATAGACATTCTAGAAGTTCTAGCTCCGAGAGTCTTTACTGACGGGTGCACAAATCCGTTTACGTTGTCGTTTAGAAAGTTTGCAAAGTATGTAGTAGCTAGTTTGTCTGCCTTGCGCTGCTTAAGCACCAAAGAAGCTAACTCTTTTACCTGCTCATTTCCCTCTATTTGCAGCAGCTTTAGCTGGTCTTTAGTGCACGCCTTTTGTCCGCTCGGCGTCAACTCTGTAATCTCTGCGCCTAAACTTTCAAAGAGCCTAGTCAGCTGTATGTTGCTGGTGATAGAAACGCCGTTGTATCTGTTGTCTGCCCAGTCTTTTACTTGCGTAGAGTAGTGTATTAACTCGTCGTACTTTTTGCGTGAGTACTCTAAGTCAATTTTTGCGCCGTTTATCTCCATGCGCGTAACTATCTTTCTTGCCGCCATCTCTAGTTCGTATGGCCTATGGTACTTTCCATCTGGTCCACAGTCTTTGTAGAACTGGTGCCACAGCCGCATAGTAAGCACGCAGTCGAGTGCGCCGTACGCCCAGTACGGTTGAAAGTTGGTAGGCACTGTTCCCCAGGTCCAGCCGTTCTTGGCCATCTCTACGTCTAAGTTTTCTTGCAGCGCAACGGCCTTGCCGTCTATGTGTAGTGCCGCAAGACGCTTGAGTGCGCCAGAGCCAAGCGGGTCAATGATGTGCGCCATGATCATGGTGTCGTGCGCTTGGTGCCAGGGCAGCTTCCAACGAGACTGTACGTCAAACCACCGCGCCTCAAAAGCGATGTTGTGAAATACTATTGGTCCATCGTAGTTTTCCATTGCTTGATAGAAAACGCCGCCCCACTCGTTCCAAGGTATCGCCCAGGCCTGTTCGGCGTCTCCAACCTGCACGAGCCGCAGCTGCCCGTGCCAAGGCGACAGCGCATGTGCACGCACGCCGCCAGGACGTTCTCCGGTTTCAGTGTCCACCGCAATAGCGTTTAGCGGCCTGCGTTGGCTGATCCAGTGAATAAACTCAGAAGCTTTTTCAGCAGTGTCCACCAAGTGCAGCTTAACTTCGTTCATGGAAATTGTCATACTGTCTGCACTACTTCTATGCTGCACTTGCGTAGATAAGCAATAACGTCGTCTGGGTTTCTGTGCGAGTCGTTTTTGACTTTAAGCAGCACTACTCTGGTTAACCCAGAGTTTGACACAGCTTTTGCACAGTTCATGCAGATAGAGCTGTTTACGTACAGAGTTCCGCCCTCTACTCTAGACCGGTCTACGTACATCAGGGCGTTCATCTCGGCGTGTATAGCCGGACACTCGTCGTAGCTCTTGTCGAGCGGCGCCTCTCCTCTAGCTCGTTTGCACCAGTTTATGCAGTCCGAGTTTTCTGGCCAAGAAGCGGCGGGACCGTTGTATCCAGTAGACGCAATTCGACCGTTTAGCGAAACTATGACCGCGCCAATTCGAGCACGTGAGCAACGACTTCGACGCCCGATAGCTACAGCTACGCTCATCCAAGTGTCGTCCCACGACGGTCTAGGTGTGTTCATTTGCGTGTTGTTTACTTTACTTCTGGTTCTGCGGGTGCGGCTTTGGCATTTTTCTCTATCGCCGAGATCATGGCATCTGCATACCACTTTTCATTTTCTGCTAGTCTGTCTAGCACGCTTGGATTTATCGCTGCTTGCAGACATAGAAGTGCTGACGACTCTACTTCTCTCCAGTTTCTGCCCTTGATTGCTGGAATAGCCTCCGGCTGTTTTTCTGGTGCATGCAGCTTTTCTGCCTTCTCAAAATGCTGCTCGTATAGATGCAGCGATCCAACGTGGTGTGCGTAGACGCCTGGCTCTATGTCTAGCACTGAAGCGATAGCAATTTGTACTCTTGTAAACTGGAACCAGTCGTACGCTGCGCCAAGCCAAGCGTCGTTTGACCGCATGTACACGCTCATGTTTAGCTTGCCGTCTCTGATACGAAACTGGTGCAGCACCGTGCATGGATAGTCTTTTTTTCCCTTTAGCAGGTCTAGGTTTGGGTTCCACAGTGTAACTACAGCCTGCCTGGTGTCTTTGTCGGCGATTAGACGCTCGATTACGTGGTCGTACTGCCCCCTTGTTCTTACGCCGTACGGTCCGTGAAAGGTGTTGTTTGGTTCTAAGAACTGTGCAAAGTTTGGACTGACTGCTACGGTCAACGCAGGGTGCGTTATGCCAGACAACAACTGGCACGCCTCAACCGCGCCTATGCCTGCTACTGCGCCGCGACCCGTTCCAAGCGGCAGCGTGTTTTGTACGTCGTTGATGTACACCACTGCGTCTTCTAGCTCAACGGTGTTCATTCCTCTTGGCGATGTCTTTTTTCCGTTTTTTAGGACCCACTGAACCATTTCTGTGTATCCAGTTACTCCGTCTTCTACCTCGATCGCATTTACGCGAGAACCCATGATGTCTCCTTTGCCCAGTTAGTACTTCTGTTTTTTGGTGTTTCTCCACGCGCTAGAGCGGCTATTGCTGCTCCGTACTCTTGCTGTTGTCCCGCGTAGAATCTTTTTATGTGCTGAGGGTGCGAAGTAACAGCAGTTAGTTCTACTTCTGCTTTTTTACATATTGCTTCGGCGTTTCTTCCAAGTGCAATTACTGTCGGAGAACCGAGCGTACTCCATGACGAGTGCAGGACTTCTGGAGATAGCTCGCTGCCGTTTAGTATTCCAGCAGTAGGCCAAAAGTTGTCTTCTAAGGCACCCAGTAAAAAGTCACCGCTGTTTCCGTCAACTGGTATAAATGGCAACATTGTTGCTTTTCCGTACCACCTGTTTTGATTACGCTGGTCTCCAATCAACAAAGTTTTTGGTTTAGGCGCACCGATGTAAAACGGCATGTTTGCTAAATGCTTTACATCGTTTTCTACTTGAAAAGCGGTATCAACAATCATGTCAGCAAGTGCGGCTAGTTCGTTTAGATCGTCCGGGTTTGGCTGCAGCTTTCCAGTAAACACGGCTGATTTAGTTACTGTTTTTTCGTGTAAGTCGATGAGCGCGCCTAGCTCGTCTGACTTCACATAGTCATCGCCACGGCTGTCTAGTCGTCTGGTGACTACGTCTAGTGGTTGATACAGCCAAAACAGTGCGGCACCGCGGGACATTAAAAACATCTCTGTCCATCTCCACCCAGCCGCGCCTAAAAGACCGTATCCGTCGCTGTCGCTGCTCGGTCGCTTTAGCGGAGCATAGGTGGCTTCTCCCCAGTGCCATCTATCGGCAACTATCAAGGAGTCAGGGTGCGCAATGTTTTCTATGGACAGTACATAGTCTTTTAGCGCCCAGCGTCTGTTGAGTTCCTCTGGCTTACTTTTGTGAAAAACATGCACTGGACTTCCAGTGTCTAAATTGCACAAAAGTAGTTTTATTTCTTCTACCAATGTGCTCTTCCCAGAGGCGTCTGTGCCCTCAATTATGATAAACAATTTTTATCCTTCATCCTTTGTCTTGTGTCTTTTGCGCTTGTTACTACTATTGTTATTATAGGCCCGTGTAGACCTAAAAGTACACGACTGGCCAGGCGTCTACGGGATTATTTCTACCCGGTACATTTTTTCTATCTTCTGGTCGACGTCAGCTGCCTGCTCCAACAGTCGCTGGGCCACATTCGTGAGATACCTGGCGCCACCCTGGTCGTACTTGTACAGCGCGTCTAGTACTGCCTGCGGGTCTTCACTGACCTGTGCCCAGTACCGGTACTTTTCTGGAAACACCAGGTCTATGCTGTCGTCTGGCTGACATGCCACCGGGCAGCTCTCCCTCTGGTCACCACACAGGACGGCAGCAGAGTCTAGCTCACTGCGACTGGCTTCGTTTAGCGAGTATCTAGTTACCAAGGGACATGTCGCGCCGTGGTACACAATAGAGACCCCTACCCTAGACAAGACGTACGAGCCGTTGTCAGTTTTGTAAAGCTTAAACTCTATCCAACGGTAAGAGCCACGACGCCATGAGGAAGACTCTGCCAATAGCTTACCGTTGAACTGTAGTGTTCTGGTGCCGTCTTTTATTTCAAACATATAGTCGCTGCCTCACTGTTTCTGTGTTGTTTAGTGCTACTGCTGGCTAGGTTCTTCTTTTTGCTTTTCTCTTGGCTCAAAGTTTCCCGGGAGAAGGTTTGCTACTTTTTCTTTTTCAAGAATCAGCATGCCTTCCAGCTCAGAAGCCAGCGCCATTGCCCTGTTTAGTTGGTCCCTAGTTATACGAATTACCTGCTGCAGTAGTGCTATCTGCTCGGCTTGTTCCCGCTGTTTTTCTTCTGACATTAGTTTTCTTCTGGCAGCAGGGCAGCTCTACTGGCATTGAGCGCCGCGATCTGTCGATCTTTTTCTGCAATTTGATTTGTTAGTTCCAGCAAGGTAATAGCGTCGGGTGCACTCTTTGCCTGTTCGGCAATTTTTGCAATCTCGTTAGTGTACTTACTGTACTCAATTGTACGGATCTGAGACTCCACTATTGCAATTTTTTCAGAATTGTCTATGAACGTATAAGACATGTCTTTACATTCCTCTCTCGTTTATCATGGTTTTTACTTCATCTAGTTTGGCTTTAAGCGCTAGCACCTGCGAGTACTCTAGCTTTGGCTCGCCCAACGCCATTCGAACGGGACGCAGTAGCTGATCGCTGTCTAAATACTTGTACGTGTAGACACCGTCGTTTTCACTCATTACATCGTTCCTATCTGTTTGCCAAGCTTTTCTTTCGCCCTTATGGTGTCTAGATAGCTAGGTCCATGTGTATAGTACCAGTGATCTGGCTCTACGAAGTGAAAAAAGACCATAGCTACTTGATTAGTGGCGGGCGAGGGGAACTGCTCTCGCCAGTGCCATTGATCGTTGCCAAAGTACGCAAGTGACTGATTTGGTCTGAGCATGTACGGTCGGTCAGCCACCCAGAGCGCCCAGGGCTCATTTTGGTAGATGCACATGTCTATAGTGTACGTACAGGCGTTATTGTCCCGGTGCTTAAACAGGTTTGCTCTCTCTGTTTCATAGTGTGCAAATAGTGCGTAAGAAGGTAGAAGAGTGTCACTGTCAAAAGTCTCTCTGGCCAGCGGCAGCACCGATTCAAATGCCTGCATAAGGAGCGGCTCGGCCTGCGCACTCAAACAAAAACGTCCAAATCCCGGGTCCCAAGACATCGAGCCGGTACCGCGTTTCTTGAGCACGTCTACTAGACTTTTGTGCATGCCTATGTCTAGTGTTTCCTCGATTATTACCGGGTCTGGTCTGCGTCTGCCCATTAGTGAAACCACCCAACCACACAGTAACGCAGGCCACTTATGACCGGCCACACTTTGTGTGTGTACACGTACGTCGAGGGAAAAAACACGACTTGGTTTGTTTCTGGTTTTATTTTTAGATTGAACTGATCAAATTCTATCTCGCCACCCTCGAAGTCTGAATTTAGGTAGAAACTCATCGACACACGACGTTGAAACATTTTGGCTGCGTCAGCGTGTCTGTCAAAGTGCTGCCCCGTGCCGTACTTTAGAAGCTGCCAGCCCTCGTTGTCTAGATCGCCACCTATTCCAAACTGCCTAGAGTAGGCGTCTAGCAGCGGCAGTAGACTCGCGTCTAGCAGGTCGCTTAGTACCGCCAGTACACCACCCGTGGCCTTTAGCTCCGGCGTTTTTGCGAAAGCCGGTATAGACACCGTCTCGACGTCGCGAATTGACCTAGTGAGAGCACCGGCTCTGTTTTGAATGCCACTGCCCTGCTGGCCTGGTTGCCAGATCAGTTGACGCATCTCTGTAAGACCGTCTAAATCGCGTATAAGCCCGGCGGGATCCCGCATAACGTTGGAGTAGCTGACTATGCCCGGAGCCAATAGTTTTCCTTCTATTTGACTCGGGTTAGCGCCTACTGTCACTGTGTTCACTGTTGCACTCCGTTCTGTGGTAGCACTGCTTGAGGATTAAAGTAAAAAACACCGTTATCGTAGAAGTCACCAATTTCTGGAAGCCAGGGCTGAGTGGTCACGTCTACAATCGTTGGGCTGCTTTGCAGGGCCGCCGAAAGACGCTCTGTCGCCATAAGAGCCTCTACTACGGCTCCGTCTATAACTATAGCTATGAAACGCTGCCCCGGTATTGTTGGTGGTTGGTGTCTACCCTGTGGCACTCCCTGTGTCTGTGGCTGCTGCACGAGTGCTGTAATCGCTGTGTTGCTCTGTGCCATGTTAAGCGGCGAAGGCGCCGGCTTTCCTTCCGCAGCTGCTTTTCTCGCAAGAGCTGCCTGTAGCTCCGCAGAGTTAATCACTGAAAAGCCATTGTTGTTTGTAGTGCTCATGACTGCACCTGAGAGTTTTCGTTTCCGTAGTCAGTAACGTTTACGGCTGTCCACTTCGGTGGGTCTAGCGGGCACTGGGCGTGCGGCAGCTTAGTTTTTGCCGGCATAAAGCAACCGCACTTAGTGCATTGTTTTGTTAGACCAATAAAATGCGGACAACCTTTGCAGATCTCCATTCGATCTGCTTGCAACTGCTCTTCTACACGTCCGTACTTGCTAATAAACAAGTCCCACGGCCTTGCAGTTTTTGGTTTTGGTGCGTCTTCAGTCATGCGTTCTCCTTGTCTTTCGGTGTGCGTCGTGGTAGTACCCTATCATACGATGTTACATTTTTAGGTTGTGCGTGAGCATGCCCACCGTAAATAGCACGTCGTCTTCCTCCGTGTCAAAAATGTAGGCTATGGCCGGAAGGTCTATGACTGTCTTTTCCATCACTGGAGTCCACTCCAGGTCAGCAACAGTGTCTCCGCCCCTACGCAGTACTAAATCACCGACTTGAACCGAGCCAGCGCTAAGAAATGAATAGGTGGTGTGTCGCCTGACTAGTATCGGGTGTTCTGGTGTAAATCGGTCTCCGTTTATAGAAACCTGTATCATGCTGGCCCTAGTCACGCGTACTTGTTGCACAACTGTCGTCAGCATTTGTACCGGCGTTAAACTCTCGCTGGACCACAGTGGCAGTGAGTAGACGGTCTCATCCGTGGTAAGTTCTGCAAATCTCACGGAGTAAACGACGTCACCTCCACGTAGGTGCTGCGCCTCCACCGGGCCGTTAGGTGTGGCGACTAGCGTAGAACCGACTATACAGCCACCGCCACCACTAGGTGGGTTGTAGTTGTCCTGCTGCTCCTGTGGAGCCGACGGCGGCACCGGACTCGACTGTGGAGGTGCCGGAGTCGGAGCTGGTTCACCACCACTTTCGTAAATCGCGGGAAGGCTCGGGTAGTCGATGCTAAACGGCGGGAAAGTCGGCAGGGTGAACGGCGGGAACGGCTGTGGGTTGTCCGGGTAGTAGTACGGGAACGCGGCCGGTGCGTCGCTCGGCGGGGGCGGAAGCTGCGGTGTAGTCGGGGTAAACGGCTCAGGTACGAAGAAGTCAATTGGGATAGGCGGAATTGTCGGAGTAACCGGAGTCGGCGTTGGAACATTGCCGCCGCTGCAGTTGCAGCACCGCTGCCCGGCCGGAATGGCGTATTGGCTCGAGCCGCCTATGTCCGTGCAGCCGAGTTCGGCGCACGTGTAGTTAACTGGGTTAGTGATGGTCCCCGGGCAGTCAGGCAGGCCGCCAGTCGGCACAGGCACTGTTGTCGGCACCGGCACGCTCGGGGCACAGCCCAGGTCGTCGTACCGGTTGGCACAGCCGTCCGGTGTCCAGCACAGGTACCAGTTGCGAGTACCGCTTGGGCAGTTACTGTCGCTGGTGGTGTAGTTGTAGCTTTGCGTAGGGCTGCACGTGTTGCAGTTTGCTGCTACTGGCACCGGCACCGGTGTCGGCACAGGCACTGTTGTCGGCACGGGGACTGGCACTGTTCCCGGACACGGCGACGGAAAGGCGGGGTGCTGCAGGCACTGTGTGCTGTAGCAGGTGCCGCTCGCAGACTGGTTGGTAGCTGACGAGTACGTGCTGCAGCCGCCGCCGCAGTCGACCGTCTTGCAGTTCCACGGCTGGCCTACGATCGGGACTGGCACGGGGCCGTCTTCGTTGGCCACACAATCAGTAACGTAGTCGGCGCAGCCCTGTGGCGTGATGCAGTACGAGTTTCTTCCCGGTCTGGCGTACCCGAGGTCGTTGTTTGTGCACGGTTGGTCTATCGCATAGCCGTACGGACAGCACGCGGCCGTAAACTGCGGCGGGTTGCAGCACTGCGAGGCGACCGGCACCGGAACGGGGATCGGCGTCGGCACGGGGACCGGAACGGCGGTGGCCACGCAAGGAGTGTAGTAGTTGTCGCAGCCGTCCGGTGTGATGCAGTAGGAGTACTTTCCCGGCTGGCCAAGCGTGGTTGTACAATTGACGTTGAATTGAAAACCGTACGGACAGCACTCTGCGGAGATCTCAGGCGGGTTGCAGCACTGTGCGTTAACTGGCACCGGTATCGGCACCGGCGTCGGCACGGGGACCGGCACGTTCTCGCACGGCGCAGGGTAGCCGTACAGCGCGAACTCCGCCGCAGACCTGCAGATGGTGCTGTAGCACGTGCCGCTGCCGGTGGTGTTTGTCGGGCTGTAGTACATGTTGCAGCCGCCGCCGCAGTCGCGGGTGGTGCAGTAAAAGCCGGTCGTGGCAACTGGGATCGGGATCGGGACGGGCACGGGCACGCTGGCGCACGCCGACTGCGCAGCGGCCTCTATCGGAGGGTACGTACCTGCAGTGCACACGATCAGCTCTCGCCAGAAAGAGCCTGAGAGGTACGAGTCTGAGGACTGGTTTTCGTTGTAGCAGCCATAGAAAGCAGGCGGCGACTGGTAGGTGCCGCTCTGGGTGTCACAGATAGACTTTGCACAGCAGAAGTTAGACGGGCAGCAGTACTTTTCGTTGTTTATGTACGTGACGACGTACCCAGCAGAGCAGCTGGTGTAGAAGCCAACCGGCCCGTAGCCGCCCGCGCAGGCCTGGGCGCAGCCAGCAATCTCCGGCCCCTGTGCCGGATACGGTGGGTAGACTGCGCTGTTTAACTGTGAGCTGGTGTACAGAGCCGAGTTGCAGGAGCAGCTGGTGGAGGTGCACTGTGTCGTCGAGTAGCCGGCCTCACTGCAGCTTCTCTGTGGCCCCGGCCAGCCTATCTCTGTGCCGATCGAGACCTGTTGAAACTGATAGTTTCTGGTGGTGTAGCTGCCGCTAAAGCCGTTGCAGACGCTGCAGACGCACGAGTAGTACCAGTAGCGTGTCTCGCTGAAGTCGTACGGTCCTATGTAGTTTTCCGCGGCGACCCACTCTGACCACTCTCCGGTGGAGCCGACGCGCGCTCTGACCTCCAGCGCGCTGTACTTGCCGTTGTACGACTGGCCGCTGATTGTCTTCTCTTGACCGGTGCCGTCGGACGTCCAGTTTCCTATGGTGCCTACGTACCAACGGTACTCCGCCTGTATGTTGGTGTTCGGCTCCCAGACGCCCGGGTAGCCGACGATCACCATCGGCGCGAGGTTTATGGCGCCGGTCTGTACTAGGATGCTGGGAGGAACTGTGTTTATAGGCGCGGCGCCGCCGATTGTAACTAAGCCGGTGAAGGCGGTGCTAGTTCTACAGGTTCCAGACTTGTGGGCGACTCCGGCGTAGTAGGTCTGCCCCTGAGTAAGCGGCCCGACGTCTACGGTAGCCTGCTGCCCCGCCACAAACGGACCGGCGTTGCCAGAAGAAAATTCATACGTGGGTCCAGTGGACTCTACAGCGTTTAATATGCGGGTAGTTGTCACCTCGACGGGCACGGACGAGCCGGCGGTAAAAGAAATGCGCAGGTAGCCCCCGATGCTGATCGCGCTCGCAAAAGAAGGAGCAGGTCCTACGCCTACAACTGTCGCCGGGTCCGTGAAAGAGATCGCGGAGCTCTCGCCGCCGCTGTTTGTCGCCGTGACAGTTCCAGTCCAGTAGACGTCGAGGCAGCCGCTGGCCGTGCGTGTCTGGCTGGTGGTTTCTGAGGTGACTATTCCGTTTAGTCCGGTGTTGGTCAACAAATTGCCGTTGTTACTGTACTGGTACGCGGCTATGTTCACTCTGTAGGCAGTTGCCGCTGAGTGGTCGGCGTCTATCGCAGGGGCGTCCCATAAAAATTCTACCTGCCTACCAGTGATAACAAAACGCAGGTTTGTCGGCGGGTTTGGAGCGGAGGCCTCTACAGAGAAGTTCGGGGTGTCTACGTAGTCCTGTGAGTCCACCTGCGTCTCGGACGCGTGGCCGTACAGTCTCGCCCTGTAGCGCTTGCCACCAACTAGCGCCACCGTGAGGGTCGTGGCAGTGTCGTTGTCTACGTACACCGTGTCAATGAGAGCGCCAAAGCTGCAGGGCGGATAGTCTTGCTGACTGCACGCCGTAGAGTAGCCTGAGCCGCTGCTCGTGATATTAGACACATTCCTAGAGTAGCTGCAGGCCACCTGCGGCAGTGGAAATGTGTTTACAGACGTAGTGCAGTACCAGTAGTTCGAGCCCGGTATTTTTGGAAGAGGCGTTCCCAGGTCGTACAACTCTATCTTTGTCTGGTCGGAGCCCACGCCCGGCGTCCACGAGATGAGCGCCTGTTGTGCCGCACGACTGACCGTGACCGTGACGTTTGTTGGCGGTTGCGGTCTGCCCACTACTGTTATTATCTTGTAAACTGCGCTCGAGTACTGGAACGCACCAGTTGTTCCACGCCGACCTCGTACGCGGACGTAGTACGTCACGTTCTCTGGCACCATGCAGAACAGTGCGTCTCCTCGTTGCCCGACTGAGGTTACGGTGATTATCACGGGTTTGACCAGTGTCTGCTCTTCTATTGGTTTGAACCTGTCTTCTTCTGGTATGAGCGCAAACTCCAGCCTGAAGGTACCAGTGCTTGCGGTGGCGCCCGCTGAAACGTAGTAGTTGCACGACGGGTCTGCTGCCTGTCCGGTGGCCACTATAAGATTAGTCGGCGGCAGCGGCGCCTCTATGATTGGACCGACGTACGAGTCTTCTAGTGACTCGTCACTTATGTACAACGCCGGAGTATAGTTACTGTACTCTACGCCGTCGCTGGACGCGGCAACTCGCACGTACACGTACTCATTTTCGTAGGCAGACGAGTTTGGGATCGTAAAGTTGTAGTTCGGCGAGTTTATAGTGGTGACCAGCAAATCTGGCAGCCCGTCTGCGTCTCTGGTCTTGTAGTACCTAAACTTGTAGTCGCTCGGCTCAGGTGTCCAGGTGCCCGGGTCAGTTGTCAGCAGCGCGCCTAGTTTTCCCTCTCCCAGAAGTTTTGGCGGAACTATGTTTACGGGCACTCCGGTGGACACGCGGACGTAGGTGGTTGTAAACACGTCTGTCTGCCCCAGCGCGACTTCTTCGCTGTCGTCGTTGATGTACACCTTGTTGCGTGCCGTAATCTTGCAGCGTAGGCGGCCGCGTAGCTCTTCGGCGGTCGTGTCTATGGTCAGTAGGTTGCTCTTGTACTTTGCGTTAGTCTCGTCGTTAGGGTCTACTAAGTCTTCCCAACCTTCAATGGTGCTGTCGCTGGTGTTGTTCTGCCACTGAAACAGGATGTCTGTAGGCTTGCGGTAGTCGTCCGGCTCCCAGTGTGTAAAAAATGAGCGGGCCTGTAGAATCATGCCGTCTGTAACTCTTGTGTCCGCCGGTATCGTCACTCCGTAGCCGACGTCTACTGGCGTAGTCGGCGAGGTGTCTGAGAACCTGATGGTCGGTAAAAACTTGTTTACCGGGTCGCCGGGGTAGCTCACATACCAAGTGTTGTTAGAGAAGTTGCGCTGCCAGACTACGTTTGGCTTTTGCCACTCGTCTTGGCGGTACAGCTGGATAGAGCGCGCCAGCTTCCAGTTTGAGGCCGCCGTGCCGCTCGTCGCTGCGATTCTCCATTGTCTTGCCACGTTGCTAAGTGTACCAGAGAGTGGTTGTCAATGCGTCCATGAAGCACGCCTTTAGGTGGTGAACCAGATTAGGATGTCGCCCGCCCTCGCGGAGCCGGGGTAGCTGTTCGAGTTGTTGTAGAAGATTCTGTTGTTCAACGTGCCGGGAGAGGAGCCGTTGAAGTAGCCGGCGGTGCCGGTGCCCCCGCCGCCGTTTACCAGTACTATGTTGCTGGTGTCATTGTCGTATCCCAGCGCGAAGTATCGTGCAGTATCCACTTCTCTTATGATCGATGGGTCCATGTCATTAGTTATTATTTTTAGCACACCTGCTGCCAGTGTTAATACACCTGACTGCTCCTCTGGGTCCTCTGACGATGTGCTGCCAGACGCAGATATGTACGTTTGGTCGCCTAGGAGATCGATCTGCGGTGAAAATATAGTGGCGTACCTGTTGCCTCCATATTTAGTTGTTGCTATGTAGTTCTGTGCCGAGTAGTTGTCGCCAGCGTCGTCCGAGTACATGTAGGCTCCGTCATTCTCTGCAAGAATCACTCTAGGGCCAGCCAGACCTGTGCCAGACTGTAGACGGATTACTGGAAGGTTTCCGCCAGAAGGGTTGTCAGACTCTCCTACAGTTTCTGTGGTCTGCTCCAGCGCGCCGACGAAGGTTCCATTTCGATAAAAGTTTACCTTGTCGTTTGTGGCCAGCTCGATGCGGGTGCCGGACGAAGACGTTCGTATAGTCTTACCGGTAATGACAGAGCCGGTGATGTTCTCGGCCTGCACGCTGTCCGCGATGATCGAGCGGCCGGCGATGACGTCCGCGCCCATCTGGCCGGCGAGAATCTTGTCCGCCGCCACCGTGCCGGCGTAGACCACTCCGGCGGCGAGGGTGCCCGCGGTGATCTTTCCGGCGTTTAGTCCTGCGATGGCGCCGTCTCCGAATGTCGCCGGCACCCACTGCGGTACCGCAGTCGTGCCGCCCGACGGGATGAAGTCCGGGTCCCACTTGTACGGCTTGTTGCCGTCGTCTGTGTCGAACCAGAGGTCGCTCTTTCGCAGGTTGTAGGAGACTGTGCCGGTGCCGTTTGGGTTTGGCACCGTGGACGGGTTGCTAGGCGCGCTGGTCTGGTAGAAGACGCGGTTCGAGTTGTTCGCGGCGATGCTCGCGGCGTTGGCGGCGACCAGCGCGGCCTGTCCGGCCTCGTTGACCAGTGGCTTCCAGGCGTCAAACGGCGTGCTGTCTTCCTCGGTCGGTGCGTATACTTTTTCTTCGTACGCTCCGTCTGGTGTTGCCTTGAGCCAGCTGTCTCCCTCGTTTACGTCGCTCGCGTCTGGAGCGTCGTCACTGATTATGGTGCCAGACGCGGAGACGGTGTCTCTTATGTCGGCAGCGTCGTCTGGGTCGAGCAGCGCCGCTGTGATGTACCTCGGCGCAATTCTTTTTACGGACGGCCTGCGTTCTATGTCTCTTAGGCGTGCGTCGACTGTGGTGAGCAGTGCACCTAAATTTGCTCTACGTGCTCTTCTAATCGCCAACTCTGTCCACCGCCCCTTCTACTGCCAGGTCTAGGTCTACTTTTTCTGGAAAGCTGCTTCCGTCTGGCACTGTTACCTTTATTTTTTCTATCTTGCGTACCAGCACCGTGTCTCTGGGCTCTAGATCGCTCGCCAGGCGCATGAGTATGAAGTCGTCGTCTATGATAATGGTGCACCAGTCTCCGGGTGCGTAGCTGCCGACTATCGGTGTCACCGAGCCGTTTACTTCTATTTTAATGTTAGAGAGCGGCGGCCTAGACTCGTCTAAAAAAGTCTGGGCGTACGCGGCTAGAGTTTCCTCGTCTCCGGTGTCGTTCAGACTCTCCACTTCTTCCAGTAGTGGCCAGCCCGCGTTGAGCAGGTCGTAGGCAGACGCGGCCGAGTACGGCTGGCTTACGTCGCCGCCCAGGTCGCCTATGTTGCCCTTCACCCACATCCTAGTCGCGGCTCCCTCTGCGGTCTCGTCCATGCTTACGCTCGTGATGTTGCCGGGCCACTCGAATATGATCTCGTCCGAGATCAGACGAATTGGGTCGTCTGATGCCAGTTCTTCTGCCGTCAGTGTACTCAGTATGTTTATTGGTCTTAGAACCAGCGTTCTGCCAAAAGTTTTTGTAGTGGCGTCGTAGTTGCAGTCAATTCTGTACTCAAAGCCGTTAATTTGGTTAGAGTACTTTGCTAGCTCTTCGCCCAGCATGCGCACTTCAAAGCCTCTAAAATTAGTGTTTGCTACTTGGCTTCCGCTGTAGGCCTGCGTTGAAAACTCTATGCCTATGTCAGTGTTTGACAAAAACGGTCCGTACGAGTCGTAGATGAGTCTTGGCTTGACAGCCACAGTGGCGCCAGTTGCCGGCGTTGCAACTAGTGCTAGCTCTGGAATAGTGTCAATCACGTACTTAAAAGACGTTGCAGTCGGCGTGCTGTCTACTATGTATCTTCCATCAAAAGCAGCCTGAGTGGTCGTGTTTCCAGGCGAGGCGGCGGTGACTCCACCGGCGCCGGCAATGGCTACCACTTGGCCAGGCAGTAGACCGTGCGGCACGGAGGTGGTCATAGTTACGTAGGTCAGAGCCAGCGCTTTGGTGGCTATCGCTACTACTCTTTCATTTGCAGTTGTAGTCGGCACGGCTGCTCCGGCTTTTGTAAAAGTAACGCTCTGCGGTGTCGGAGTGCTTGTCACGCTGTAGCTTCCGTCCAGTTCTGCGATCCCGGAGATTTCTACAGTCTGCCCGGGTATCACCCCATGCGGCGTAGCTGTCGTCACCGTTGCGGTTGTTCCAGTCTTAGAGTAGCTAGCTATGTCTACGTCGAACTGTTGACCTGGCTCTATCTCGTCGTTTGGAAACGAGGTTGCCTGTAGATCACTAAGAACGGCCTCGACCAGAGTCCTGGTGTAGTCGTACGTGTCGGCTCGCACGTAGACTGTGAGGTCTGGGTCGGTCACGCTGACACCGGCAAGTAGCGGAACGTCTACGGCAAAGCTGGTGGTAGTGGGCGCTGGCGACGCCTTGATTGTGTAGTACCCGCTGGCTTTAACAGTGTTCACTGGGTTTAGCTGCCCAAAAAATATGCGCACGGAAGAACCGGCTTCAAAGCCCTCCAAGTACGACATGGCGTTCTTTAGCGTCACTGTCGCTACTCCGCCAGAGATAGTCGCGGAGGCGCTGAAGTCGTGTGTCCAAGTTTTCCAAATGGCTCTGTGCTGCAGGTACTTGGTGAATTCTACGGCTGTCACCGACAGGCTGTAGTCGTCTGCCTTGTAAGACCTGCTCCAGACTATTCCGCCCCAGACACACGTGTCGTCGCGCATGACGTACAGACCGCAGCGCCCTGGCATCGTGCTCTCGTACAGGTCTAGCCCGTTGGTAGTCTGTATGGCAGGAATTGTTCCCTGAAAAGTACCGGCAGTGCGTATGGCGCGTTCAAAGTTTACGCCTTTGAAAGGAATCTCGGCAAGTACGTCCTGCGTCAAGAGGTCGGTGGTAAAGTACCTGTAAACTGGTGCGCCTGCGGAACCGTCTAGTGGCATCAGCTTTTCCTCTTCTCTCTAGTGTGTGTCGGTCGTCTTGCTTGTACGTTTAGCCTATCCAACCAGACCGGTAGTAGATACCTAGTTTGGCTGCACTTGCAGAGTTGCCTGTCTCGTACACTTTTATCACATTTATGCCTGGCACGAGCGTGATCCAGTCTACCAAAGCGTCTAAGTACGAGCGTGCGCCGTTGGTGTCGTAGAAAGACTCGTCGCTTATCTTGCTAAGTGCGGCTTCGTGCTCTCTCGTGTCTAGCTCTAGTATGTTGTCTGACGTCAGTGCCTTTCTGGTCGTTATCTGCTGCTCGAGAGGGTGGCTGCTGTTTATTATCACTACAGAGCTGGTAGTTGGCCCACTCAACTGCAGGATGCAGGGTACTTCGGCAGTGCCAGTGTTGTTTATGCTTATTGTCTTTGGAACGGACGACGTGCCGCCGGACAGCAGTACTTCGTCATAGCGATAGCCGTCTTCGTCTAGATCGTACCACTCGTACTTAATTGGATCGGACGCCCGCAGACCGATGTCAAACTCTGTTCGTCCTCTAGCATTTTTTGTGTCAATGTTTGGAGCTCCGCTCAGCCGTACGTACGAGGCTTTAGTCGGTCCCTCTTCTGTCTTAAACCAGGCTCCGGTGTAGACTAAGTTAGTCGCCATAATTAACTTGTTCCTGGCGACTGGCACCTGAGATGGACTCTGAGTTAAAAATGCGCCTTTTAGCGTTATCTGTCTGGCCTTGTACCGTCCAATTACGTCGTACGAACCATCTGTGTAGCCTCTGTCTAAGTCAGGAACGTCAGTGTCCGGATGCTGCCACCAACCGTCTATCCCAGTGACGACCCACACTACTCCGTCGTCATCTATGGTGTTTAGCTGTAAGTCACCGAGGCGTACGTCTCCGTCTAGCTTCATACCAGTCTTTATTGGTGCTGGCATAGGCGAAAGCGCCTTGTTTACTAGATAGTTTTCTTCCTGTTGACTACGCACGCTCATTCTAGACTCCTCCGCGTCTCATTTGAAATGCAATCTGTCTAGACACGAGTGCAGCCAGCTCCGACTCATCCATGCCCTCGGAAGGATACACGTTTATCGTCGCGCCTGACCCCTGTCCACCTGACAGCAGAGTTACGAGCGCACGGTCGCGCTTTGACAGTCCTTCTTCGTCCAGTGGCTCTATGCGCTCTGGTCGTCCGGCCTCGCCGATTCTCGCTAGGGTACCGCCTGGCGTTGGTCGTACAACTCCGCCTTCTGCTAGAGTTGGTATGTTCGGCGTGTCCAGTGTGAAGCCCTTGTTTCTCAGGAACGGAACTATGAAGTCTGGTGGAAAGCGCGCTTCAATTCTAAATGAGTTCCACTTGTTAATAATGTAGTTTAGAGCGTCCTTAAAGCTGTTCTTAAAGCCGTCCCAGAGCTTACCCGAGGCGCTGGCTATGCGTCCAGGCAGGCCCTTCACCCACTCGACTAAGTTGTTAAACTGGGTCTTCAGCGCGTCTATGGCTGAGCCGAGCTTGTCGCCTATCCAGTTCCACAAATTCTTACCAATTTCAAGAAGCTTGCCAGGCAGCTCTCTGATAAAGTCAAATATGGCAGTAGCCGCTGTTTTAAGCAGACCGACCGCGGCTTTGAACTTGTCTACGACCCAGTCCCAAATCTTTCCACCGATTTCTAGCAGTTTAGCTGGCAGACCTTTTATGAAGTCAAATACTGCAGTCCACGCCGTGATGTAGAGCGCGACAATCGCCTTGAACTTGTCTACTATCCAGTCCCACAGCTTGCCGGCCAGCTCCGCGAGTTTTCCGGGCAGCGCCTTGAAGAACTCCGTGATCGTGTCCCAGTTCTTGATGATCGCGAGTATAGCCAGACCGATGGGTCCGGTTAAGATGGCCAGCACCAGTGGCCAGTTTTCTTTCAGCCAGCCTATGAACTTTCCTATTGCCTCTTTGATCTTGTCCCAGTTTGAAATTATCAACGGCAGCAGCAGCAGAATTATTCCGATCGGTCCGCCAAGCAAGGCCAGGCCGCGCCCTACGGCGCCTATTCCTCTACCGGCTATGGTGCCGGCTCGGCCGAGGCCAGCAAGCGCGGTTGCCTTTACTCTTGACGCCACTGTTGCTTTTTGCAGTGGAACTATTGCGCCTGCAGAGGCGGTGCCGGTTGCTCTGATTCCAGTAGCCGCTCTCTGTCCGGCCGTGCCGACTGCGTCCATGGCGGTCTTCTTCTGCGCGTCTACTATCAGCTGCTTCTTCAGCTCCGTGCGAGTTAGGCCGGAGCTCTTTGTTATACTGTCGAACGGTCTTTTACCTGCGATAAATCCAATTATGCGTCCTAGCGCTTGTATTTTTCCTATTACAAATAGTATTGAGCCCGCCACGGCCTTGCCGAAGAAGGCAGCGGCCGTGATTATTAAACCAAGTGCGAGCGTTATTGCCTTGAATTTTCCGGTGAACTCGAATATCTTCTTGCCTATCTCGCTGCCCAGCACGTCGTTTAGCACGCCGAGTACACCCTTGAGGATGTTGAAGAACAGCTGAATTGCACCGGACTCCGTGGTTAGTCGTACGAACTTGGCAAACTCTGTCAGGAAGCCGGCGAACGCCGGTCCCGCCTTGAGGGACTCTTGGCCCGCCTTCGTGAACTCTACAACTACTGGCTTGAGGGCCGACAAGAACTTGCCCAGGTTGGGGTCCGCGCCCAGGATTAAAAAGCCCTTTACAATTTCCTTTAGCAGTGAGCCAAGCTGAATAAAGTTTTCTGCCGAGTCGTCAAAGAACTTCTTGAGAGTCGCCTGATTTTCTGGCCCCTTCGCGTACTTCTCGAAGGCTTCCGCCGAGTCCTTGAGCGACTTGAGCACCTTGTCGATTGCGTCTGACGCCGGCACGGTCAAGGCCTTCAGGCCGCCGAATATGCCGCCGAATATGTCGCCAAAAGTCGAGAGCCGGTCGCCTGCCTTATCGAACGTCTCCGTTAGCTTGCCCGTTTCTCGGTTTATTTCGGCAGTTTCCTTCCATCCCCTGGTAAGGGTCTCTACCCAGGTGAAGAAGCGACGTATGAGCGGGTCGGCGGCTATCAGCAGCTCGCTGAACAGTCCTATTAGGTTTTCTGTTATCTTGCCAAACTTTTCTATGACGAACACGTTTGTGTCCGAGATTAGCTCAAAGTTTTCTAGCTGTCTACTTGTAGCTAGGAAGTTTAGCAGACTCTCTCCGGCCCTGCCTAGAGCTCCAGCAGTGTCTCCTACTATCTTCTTAAAAGTTGCTTCTCCGGCTGTAACTAGATTTTTTAGTCCTCGTGTAAACGGAGTAAAGAACTCCGTAGCTGCTATGGTATTTAGCTCTTTGAACAGCGGTTTAAGTGAGACTATGTATTTAACAAACTCTTGCGCGGCTGGTGGCAGTTGTTTTAGCGCGGCCGCGTATTCGTCGGTTTGTTTCTTTGAAGTTTTAATGGCGTCTGCCAGTCGCTCTTCTGCGTCTCGCACGCCGTCTTGCGCGTCTTTAAGCTCCCACGCCTGGTCTCTGAGCATGCGCAAGTTCATCATTTCTTCGCGCTGTAGGTCTGCTTTCTTTTTTGCAATTCTCTCTTCGAGTGTAGCTGCTTCTTTTTTAGCGTCTACAACTTCTTTAGTTCCCTCTACACCAGCCAGCTGTGCTTTCTCATTGTCAGCTTGAAGTTTTTTATTTGTGTCAGTAGTACGACGAAAAGCTAGCTCCGCCTCTTTGAACGCCAGCTCTGCTTCCCTGCGCGCCCTGCTGTTTGGTGGTAGGTCTTGTACTCTTGCCAGACTTTCTCTTGCTTTTTCCAGAGATATTCCAGCGCCTTCTTGCTTTAGCGCCGCGTCTTCCGCGCTGAACGCCAGTTCTTCGAGCGCGCGCTTGCCGTCTATGTACGCTTGTGTTACTGCCTTCTGTGCCTCTGCCGACTCTTTTTCTAAATCGACTAGCTCTTGCTTGGACTCGCGCAGTCTGTCTTCCGCGTCTGTGAGAGACTCCGCCTGTCTTGTCTGCGTGCGCGCTAAGTTTTCTTTTGCCTTCTGCACGCCTTGCTCTGCGTCTCGTATTGCCTTGTCAGCCGCGTCCGACGCGTCTTTTGCCGGCTTGAGTCCTAGCTTAATTGCATTGCCCACGCCCTTGAACGCAAGCTTGAGCGCGATGGCAGACTGCAAAATTGCGCCTAGTATGCTTGGAATTACTATGAGCGCCGGGACTGTCTGACCGGCCGCAGCTCCAACTAAGAACAGTCCAGTAGCCAGCGATCCAATCGCGCCTACGACGCCCGAGATGGCTGGACCGAGCGCGTAGCTTATTCTGATTAACTTATTGAATCTTACTCTTGCTTGTTCTGCTTCTTTTTGAAACTTTGTAAAACCACCGCCGCCGCGTGAGCTAGAGTCGCGAAAAGACTGAGCAAAGGCAGAGCCGCTGTCTTCTCCAGCGTCTGCGCCTATGCCACGTGCGCCACTAAACGCACGAGCAATGTCGTCTTCTACGCCAGTTGTAACTGCGCGTACTACAACGTACGCGTCGCCTACTATGGCCATCTATCTCACCTCCCCGTCGTCTTGGTACGCTTGCTAGTTTAGCGGTGGTTCTAGCGCCGCGCTGAGCGCGTCTTCCGTGAGAAGCGTTGGCCGTATGTACGGCTTAGTTGCCTCTTTTTTGTTTGTCTTCTTGATGTCGTATTGGACTTCGTCTGGGATGTCGAAGTCTTTTAGACGATCTTTGCCCACGCGCCCAGACGCCTCGGTGCTGCTAGTACCCTGCATAGCATACTTGTAATCTTGTTCGTACAAGTCTCTGTAGAGTAGTTGCCGCATTGTGCTCCGCGACTCCGCCTGTTCGGCTGACGAGTACGTAACGTCTGTCTCTAGTATAAAATGAACTACGTCTAACATTTCTGACGTTTCCATTTCTGCTAGTTTTAATCCGCTCATTAGGGCTTTTCCATTTACATACGGCCAGAGGTCTATGCACCAGTCGAGGAGACCTCTGGCCCCGGCATAGGGCGGCGTGAGTACTCCTCTACTAGCCATGCGACAATGTCGCCTAGTGTCTCCATTTTTACAATCGTGTCTGGGCTTTCAATGAGTGCCTGAAAGCGGGTGTTGTCCTCTGGTAGTAATACTTTTCCAAAGAAGTCAAACACCATCTGTGCTGTCTCGGCCGGTTTGCTCTCGTCTGACTTTGAGATCAGCTCTAGCATAACTTTTCCTTGTACTGCCGGTCGACAGTTAAAGGTGTCTCCGTGTAGCTTGAATGACAGCGGCGCGGCTTCTTCTAGTCCGCCTGTTCCGAAGTCTCTGTACCTTGGTGTAGTCACTTTTTACCTTTCGTCTTTCTCGATGGTTGTCTTTAGCTTGGCCCTCTGGCCTTGCTCTACTGCAGAGCTATAGTACCAGACGTAGGTTACGTCTTAGGAACGGATTTGGGTCCGTTCCAGGGTGCATAACAGCGTGCGCGTAGAACACTTTTCCACCTTTTGTGTACTTGAGTACACTTTTTCTGTCTGGTCTTATCAGATGCGGCCTGGTGCCTTGGTGGTGCGGCCAGGCGTAGTTGAGTGGCGAGCCAATGCGCAAGAATTGCCCTCTGGCGTCTCTGCGGTGTTGCAAGTGTATGGAAGCCCTAAGTGCTCCCGTGTTGACGCCCACCTGCGTCTTAGCTGCGGTTACTATCAGCTGCCCGCGGCGTCTTAGATACCTTCCTACGTCGCCGGTTGGGTTGTTCAGCATCTTGTCCATCTCGGCTTTTCTGGCGACAAAGTACGTTGACATTTTTACGGCACCGAGGTAGTACAGCTCAGAGTTACAACTTGAAAGCCACCTTCTGGCTGCAGAGTGTCTACGGTCGCGATTACTCCCATGCCGTAGCCGCCCTCTTCCCACTGGTCTAGCGCTGCGGCTGACTCCATCAAAATCCAGGCGTCGTACGCCGCCACTGTTGCTGCCTTTGTTAGGCTAGCAGTGCTGGGAGCACCTCCATTTTGTCCGCCACTTGGTACTGGACGTGCCACTGAGACGCTGAAGGTAGCCGTCCGTGGAGCCTCGCATTTTTGCGGTGAAGAGACCTGCGCACCCGGTGCACCTAAGTACATCTGTTGGAACGAGACCACGAGCTGCTCGCAGTCTACCGGCGGAAGCCCGATAGTCCAGTACCTGCGCGTTGGAACTGGCATGTTGTAGGCCTCGTACTGGGCAACGATTGTGTCAAGCACTCTCTCTAAAAATATTTTTAGGCGCTTTGCGTCGTCCGAGACTTCTTCGTCAAATGAGGGAATGCTTCCGGGGGCGTAAGTCATGGTGACTCTGTTTCTGGCGGACTAATAAGCAAATTTGCTTGTCTGTCCGCTTCAATTTGCTCTGGAGTTCTGCCGCTCCTCGGCGCCTGTGCTGCACGTATCGAGCGTAGCACGCGCATTTGCTCTAACGGTGCCAGGTGGGCGTACTCGTCTGGTATGTCTCTGTGTATTTTTCTCACTGTTATTCCTTATCTGTGTCTTGCTCTAGTACTTCTGTCTTCTCTGGTTCGACGTACGTCTGAGCTACTACTGGAGCAGCTTGCGCCTTCTTTACTCTGCCTCGCGCTGGCTTAGCCAATCTTCCCATGTCTACTGATCTAAAGTTTCTCATCTTTTTTCTTTTTCCTTTTCTTGTCTAGTCCGGTTTACAGGGTGTATACCGGTTCGGTAGGCTCGGCCAACTGGATTGAGAGGTTGCCCGAGACTAAGTTGATTACTTCGTCTACGCTTGGGTTGTCTGGAGTTGGACGCGACACGTAAAGGTCCCACGTGC
>Ga0315909_10000769_pt1 | contig 42959 bp, 31 predicted proteins | sample LakEriMetagenome_11_FD_203527 | JGI IMG/M metagenome (GOLD analysis project Ga0315909, IMG submission 203527) | Freshwater fungal communities from buoy surface, Lake Erie, Ohio, United States - Buoy 2 MA125 | ecosystem: Environmental > Aquatic > Freshwater > Lake | place: USA: Lake Erie, Ohio... | reverse complement strand
AGAAGCAGATAAAAATAATGACTACATTAAAATGATTAAAACTTCAATTGAAACTTGGAGTAAATAATCTTAATAATATATAAATGACCAATTTTGAAAAAGAATTAATCAAACGATTTGGTGAACATAATGTTCAGCAAGTTGCCGTTAATTCAACTGAAATGCCATTGTTACTTGTAACCCTTAATTTTGATAATCAATTACGTATTTTGGTTACAAATGGATTAAGTGATTTCAAAATGGAAGTTCCCGAGAAAGTTGTGGGAAGAGAATTTAATGAAATTTACTTTTGCTTACCAAGTTATTGGGACGTGAATGATCTTGAAAATTTAAACATGAATTGGATTTTCGAATGGATTCAGCGTTTAGCAAAACATGTCGTTTCAAAAAACACTTGGTTTGGTCATGGACATACAATCCCATGTGGAAATCCATTCAAAGCGTTGTCGAACACGATGAAACAAAATCATTTTTTCTTAAGTGATACAATGCTTTTAACGGATGAATTAAATCCAGTTGAATTGGAAGACAAAACAGTTTATTTATTGAGTATCATCCCCATTTTTGAAGAAGAAATGGATTACAAACAAGGAAAAGGAACATTGAAATTATCACAACGTTTGATGAATCATGGTATCACTGAAAAGTTAGACGATTACAGAGGAACCGTTTTGAGAAGTAAATGGAAATTTTTAGGAAAATAGTTTAACAAAATTGAATAAAAAACAAAGGCGCAATGGTTTAAGTTGCGCCTTTATTTTTTTATCAAAAATAGTTGTGTAGTTGTAGTTTATAGTAGTAGTTTCAACTATCCTTGACGGTTTGTAGTTTATAGTTTAATCATAGTTTGTTCAATGCTTGATCGATATCGAAAATCAAATCGTTGTAATGTTCTACACCAACTGATAATCGTACCAATTTTTCTGAGATATGCATGATTTCCTTATCTTCATGAGGAACATCAGCATGTGTCATTGTTTGAGGATGTTCAGCTAAACTTTCTGTTCCACCTAAACTTACTGCCAATTTGATCAATTGCAATGAATCTAAAAATTGGAATGCTTCTTTTTCTCCTCCTTTGATATCAAATGAAATCATCGCTCCATTTGAAGAATATTGACGATCTAAAATCTCTTTTTCTCTTGGGTCTGTTATAAATCCTAAGTAATATACTTTCTCTACTTTTGGATGATTTTGTAGGAAGTTAGCTACATGCTCTGCATTTTTTGCTTGTTCTTCCATTCTCACTTTCAATGTTTCCAAACTTCTCATTAACAACCAACCTGTCCAAGGTCCAGCCATATTTCCTAAGAAAGTTCTTAATCCTTTCACTCTTGCCATTAATGCTTTTGAACCTAAACAAGCTCCAGCAATAACATCTGAATGACCACCAATGTATTTTGTAGCAGAATATAAAACTAAATCAGCTCCATGCTTCAAAGGATGTTGCCAAAGTGGTCCCATGTATGTGTTATCTACTGATAAAACAACTGGTTTTTCTTCTGTTGTGAAATGGTTTTTAATTTCAGCACACATTTCAATATCAATCAATGCATTTGTTGGATTTGCTGGAGTCTCAATGTGAATCATTGTTAAACGATCACCTCTTCCAGTTGCATTGATACGCTCAATTATTTGTTCTTTCGAATCTGTTGCATGAAAACCAACAGACATGATATTTAATTTTTTTAAAAAGTGGTTGATGAAATGATCCGTTCCACCGTAAACTGGACGAGAATACAACAATAAATCACCAGGCGCCATAAATTCCATTAACGCAGTTGAAATTGCTGACATTCCACTTTCAAATACTGCACAATCTTCAGCTCCATCCCATAAACAAAGACGGTTTTCAAGAATTTCTAAATCTGGATTATTTAAACGGCTATATATTAAACCTAACTCTTCGCCTTTGTCTTTTTCTCTTAGACCATATGCTAATTCAAAAAAACGTTTTCCTTCCATTGCAGAAGTAAAAACAAAAGTTGAAGTTTGAAAAATTGGGCATTTAATAGCTCCTTCTGATAAAGATGGTTTATAACCGTAACTCATCATCAAACTTTCTGGTTGCATTCTTGAATAATCCATAGAATAATGTTCTTTATTATGTTTACAAATTTACATTTGATTCTATATATTATTTTATTTGTAGAAAATAAAACTATTATTATTGATTATTCAATATTTTAAAACTATTTATATAAATAATTTGAATGTTTTTTAGATAAAAATTCTAAAAAAACAAAGGCTACCAATAATTTGATAGCCTTAATAACCAGATAATAGAGTGAAGATTATTTTAAAACGATTTTAGTGTTTTTGACAACTTCATTTTTTTCATTCATTATTGTCATAAAATATAAACCCGAATCAGCAATTGATTTCAGAGAAATAGATTCAATAATTCCATGATTTTTATAAATTATTTTACCATCAATATCTTTGATTTCAATTGTATTATTTTGATTTGAATGATTGTTGTTTACTATTTTGATGATATCATCCGTTGGATTTGGATAAATATTAAAATTCTCAAGACTACTTTCTTCTATACTTGCAGTTGAATTGTTTGCTCCTGTGTTACTTCCACTTCCAGCATATACTTGCACATATGGATATGTTAAGTTCGATAAACCAGATGAAATTGTCATTGATTCATTACATGTACCATTAAATCCTACTAGTGTTACAACATTACCGACATCATGAATTGCAAAATTACAATACGTAGTTGTAAATGAACTCATAGGATTCTCATTTGAATACCATTGTAGATCCTGATATAAAATGTTTGATGTTTGAGCACAGAAGTATTCTAATTTTGGTCCATTTGGCAATGAATCTATCAAATAAAAGATGTTCAAATTGTTTGAAGTTGGACATGGATTTGAAGGTTTAACTCCGATTGAATATTGCGCTTCAAAGCAATAATTAAAAGGATAATTTGGATCTTTAGAAGTGCCAAGCAACCAGTAATTACCTATAGGTAAAGAATCCATTAGTAATTCATTATAACTCATCATAGGTCCAGTTGTATGATTTTCCACTTTATATAAAATCCAACTTTCTAGATTTTTTCCTGTTGTGTCAAGTTGAATACTTCCATTGTTGTTTTCTGGTAAAGTAGCTCCTGTAACTTGTGCATTACCGGTGAATGCCATGTTAATAATTAGTAGTGCGAATATTTTTTTCATAATAATTAGTTTAATAGAAGTTCAAAAATTTATCTAGAATTTAAAATTGTAACTTCATTGTTAAATATATAACGAAACGTATTTGAGGGGGTTGCTTAATAATTAAAAAAATTATTAATTGCTTTAATTAAAGATTATAATTTTAATATTTATAATATATTTAGAAAATAGATCTTATTAATTAGAAATAGCTAGAAAATGGAAGAATTTATAGATCAGATTGATCAACAGATAATACAGTTACTTTTGACTAATTCTAAATTAGGAACCAAAGAAATTGCTTCAAAAATTGGTTTAACTGTAACGCCAACATTTGAGCGAATTAAAAGATTGGAGCGAAGAGGTGTGATTGTTGGTTATAGTGCCAAAATTAATCGAAAAAAAATAGGTAAAGGTTTACAAGTCTATTGCCAGACATCTTTAAAATCTCATAACCTTGAACTTATTGAACAATTTGAGCAATCAATTGTAAAATTAGAAGAAGTGGTTTCTTGTCACCACATTGCCGGAAACATCGATTATTTATTATACATAGAAGTCGCTGACATGGAAGAATACCAACAATTTTTAAGAAATAAATTGGCTACAATTCCGAATATCGCTAATGTGCAAACTTCTTTTGTGATGCGAACGTTGAAGGAAGGGTAGAAATTAGAACCGCTTCGCTGTTAGATTTTAGAATCTATGCAAGTTTTAATCTAGGTTTAGTGAATCATTACACCACGAAGTTGCTCCGAATGTAAATGCAAGCAGTTTGTCAGCTATGAATTTAATTATCAAATCGATATTTAAATCTTTTACCTTCCCATTCATGCCTTTCAAATCCCAAAAATTTTACTCTGCTTTCATTCAATTTTTTTCCTAAAATTGTAAAATAATCAAAATGATCTTCTAACAATAATATCTTTTTCTTTTTTGGTAAATATAACATATAACCTTTGCTTAATGACTTTGTTGTTCTCCCATTATAAGTTTCATATATAGGTGTATTAATAATTGAATAACCGTTAATTTCAGAGATATTAACTTTCTGTTTAAAAAAATAAAAAAAATATCTATATGTAATGACATTGTCATTAATATATAAAAAATTTGGAGCAACTAATTTTAGCCTAATAAAACTATAAAAAGCAAAGAATAATATAAAATAACCTATGACACTAATGTATTTATTTGCTCCATTAAAATTAATATTGAATGAATAAATCAACATTAATGATATTAAGGTAATTGTCATTAAATTATGTGAGATAATGGAATACTTCGAAACGATAGCTTTATAATTCATTTTAAAAAGATTGACACTTAATAAAAGTGGAAAAGAAAGACACAAAAATAATTAAACCAAAATTCTTCATCTCAAAGTTATTTCTGAAGAGCAACCAATTCAAAATCCAAAATCCAAAATCAAAAATTCACCCAGCCCTATCTCACAAAAACCTCTTTCAAAATCACACCTGCTTTTGAAGTAATTTTCACTAAATACATACCTTTAGAGAAATTAGAAACGTCTACTTTAGTAAGGTTAGAAACGTCAGTTGTTGAATAAACAGATTGTCCAACGATAGACATCACTTCAATACTAGTAGGATTTACATATTTCGTGTCGATTGTAATTTCAGTTGATGCCGGATTTGGGTAAACTAAAATTTGGTTATCAATAAACAATTCATTTACTGTTAAATTGCTATCAATACAAAAGTTTTTCGTGTCAGATGCTCCAAAATTTGCATCGGCTGTTAATAATTCGATGATTATAGTATTATCTGGACGAGTAATGTTATAACTTCCTTCACATCCAGAAGTACTTAAACCATCGCCGAAAACATCATCTTTAATAGTGAAATCATAGCAACCATAATTTAAACACATTGGAACCTTCACTAAAGTTGTTACACATGAAGCGGCATCAGAATATGGCCCTCCAGAATAAACGATCTCAGAATTCACATCTTTTAAAGTCCAAGTTATTTCGCTACCATATTCGTCTAAGGTTAGATTCAAAGTATCTATTTCACCGTCGATAACCAAATTGAATGTGTCAGAAGTAGAATCATTATTAATGTTTTCGTCTGAACCACCATTTGGATTTGCAACATTCGCAGAAAAACTATGAATTCCTCCCGCTAATGTGGATGTAGGTAAAGTAATTGTTACTGTTTGATAAGTTGAAAGTGAACCTGTCCAATTGTGTATTAAATTCGTAGTTCCATCAAAACCATAATTGATATCAAGTGATGTTAAGGTTGTTGAGCCTGAATTTGAAATTGTCACTTTTGGAGAAATAGAAGTTGTTCCACAGATATTCCCATGAACATTTTCAGGTGAATTAATACCTGCATCTAGTAAAGCGTTTGGTACCATTGGGTCAAGTCCGTCAATAAATAAACTTCCTAAATTTGAAGGGTCTAACCAATTACTCAAACGAGTAGAATTTGAACCCTCTCCATCCCATGAAATCGAAAACTTCCCATAATCATCCCACATTTGAGAAGGTGCAACTCCACATCCAGATCCTCCACCATGTAATTGTCCAATTGTTCTATGATTTTCATCAAATAAAGGTGATCCAGAAGAACCGCCTTCAGTAACACCTTCATCCCAAGATGGAACTCTCCAATGGTTATTTAATGGAGTTCCCGACCAAGTACTTTCTACTGCAGTACTATTGTCCCTAGAGATTTTCTTGATATCTCCAGCTGGATGATGAATACCCGTTAATTGAGTTGCAGCAACACCTGTTCGGTCCCATCCATTGTAATAAATTCCCCAATTTGGATTTGGAGCTGAATTCAATTCAGCTAAAAGAAAATCTGAATTGGCACTATTAGCCCTTAATATGGCACCGTTAATATTCATTGTATCTGGACCGTTAACGGAAGGTGCTGTTGTAGCACAATCAGCTTGACCTGCTGGAGATTCCCATCGAAAACGAAAAACAACAGATGCAACAGAAGTTCCACAATGATTTGCTGTTAAAAAATAAGGGATTACCGTTCCAGATGTATTATTAACCAATGAACCAGTACAAAATCCACCTCCATTGACCATCATTGCAACTGAATTTCTCTGATTTTCCCATCCTATTCCTAGCGGACAATTTACATCAATTTCACAAGAACCTGAAGAATTTAATGATTTTGCTAATTGATTCAAATTACGATAACCATGTACTATTGTTCCTAAATGTAAAATTGATTTTCCTAAACTTTCTTTTGGAACAAATATTTCAATAATAGCTTTTTGGGTGTAGATTAAATCTGTTCCTAATATATTGGATGAATTATTATTCAAACTTGTATATGCTCCATCGTAAGATTTCTCATTCACATCTGCTAAATATACTCTAACCCCTTTTGCTAATTCAAATTGATCAAAAATGACATTTATTGATAAAGCATCTTTACATTCGATTCCAAATTGAAAAACGCAATCTCCGTTTTGTAAAATAGTCTTTTTGCTTTCAGAAAATAAATCGATTGAAACTTGGAATTCTTTTCCAAAACGATACATTTTTAATCCATTCAATTTTTGTTCTTGCTCATCTATTAATATTTGCTCAGCAGCATTCACTTCCGGTGTCTTATAAAACTCCTTTGTTTTTGAGAATTTATCTTTAAAACTAATTGGCAAACCAAAATTTGAAATTTGTGATAAAAATGTATTGCAAATGAATAAAAAAGAGAATAGAGAAAAGATTTTAAAGGTCATAATAATAATATTTTAATAGCTTGATATAGAATCTAGAATCGAAAATTAGTTATTTATTCAATAATAAATTACATTATTTGATCAAATGTTTTCAGTTTTATACATTTCTACGTATAAAAATTAATAAAATAATAGACGATTAAATCGGTTTATTAGTTGGGTGTTCATTAATTCTTGTTTATCTGCTATTAAAATTTCAATAGAAGCACTATTTTAGCAGTTCAAAGCAGATTTTAAATGAAACATATCCTATTAGTAATTTCCTTTATTTTTCAAGGACTTATTTCCGCTCAGTCAGTAATAGATATTCCTGCAGAATCATTTCCATTTTATGATCTTGTTGAATGGAAAGGAAATGGAGCATTTTTAATGAATAGAGATCAATCTTGGAAGTCAATGAAAGTGTACTTAACTTTCGTCGGAAAACAATCGACTAGCACATTAATGTGGAAAGAAAGTTTCAATCCTGTAAACAAAACAAGTTATTTAATTTCAGGAGAAAACGCAAGATATATCTATTTCTTAGACAATCTAACGATGATTGACGGAAAATATGCATACAGTCAAATTAGCTCGGCGGGAACAGTTAAATCTTCTGCAACCGATCTTTTTTATGCTGTCAAAAAATTATTTCCGATGACACAGGAAGATTTGACATTAATTGATATTGTAAATACGGATAAAGCGCTTATTCATGTTTTCAGATATCACAACAAAAAAGAAAAAAAGTATATTGATATTGCTGCTTCAATGACGCATCATAATTTAACTGTCTATACTGGAATAATTGGTGAAACAAGTGAATTAGCAATTAAAGACAAGCTGACAAATGGTTGGTTTTTTGTTGGTTCAACAAATGAGCAAATCTATTTTGCTACTCGTGATAACCAAAAAAAGAAAGATGGATTTACGATAAAAGAGTTTAATACCCGAGTTGAGTCAAAAATCTCACTATTTCTTCCTGATTTAGAGGGTAAATTCGATTTGATTGAAAATGTTGGTTTTGGTACAGATGGTAATAATTATCTGAAGAATGAAAATTCAATCGAAAAATCGGTTTTAACACATATTAATGGTAAATTTTACCTTTCTGGAATTAAGAATGAAGGAAGTTCAAAAGATTTACAATCGTATGTTTTTAATCAAGACAAATGGGAATTGATAGGTCATTCAACTGTTACAGCAAGTAAACAAACAGTGAAATTTGGTGTAATGCCGTTGAATGAAGGTTTAGCAATCAAATTAGAAAACACCGCTCAGCCAGTTGTAAAAATGATACCTTTCGATAAAACATTGGAAGTAATTTCAACCAATTATACTCCTCAATTATTATTTAATCCAAGTAGATTTATTTTTGATGAAAATAAAAGTGATTTCATTTTCAAATTACAAAATAGAGTATATACCTTCAATTTAGGTCAGTTGAATAGAGCTGGGAATGTAAAATTTGAATATCAAGTCAAATGATTATTGGAATATGTGGAGGTAGTGGCTCTGGAAAAACCACACTATTAAGGCGTATTTCAACAAAATATGCTGAGTTAAACCCAACGATATTTTCATTGGACAATTATTACTTGCCTATTGAAAAGCAGTTAAAAGATGAAAAAGGTGAAATTAACTTTGACCTTCCAACAGCATTAGACGAAGAAAAGCTGACTTCTGATTTAAAAAAATTGGTAAATGGTGAATCCATCGAAGTAAAAGAATACTTTTTTAACGCTCCACCCAACAAAAATGTGCTTATTACATTGGAGTCATCTCCATTAATAATTGTAGAAGGATTATTTTTATTTTACTTCAAAGGTGTTCGTGAATTACTAGATTACACTATCTTTATAGATGTCGATCCAAATGTTCAACTAGATAGAAGACTTTATCGTGATCAAGAAAGTAGAGGCTATTCAAGAGAATCTATTTTGTATCAATGGAAGAATCATGTTTTACCATGTTTTGAAAAATATGTTCATCCATACGAAAACAGTTCTGATTTCAGGTTTAGAAATGATCATAGGGCCGATGAAGATTTTGATAAATTAGTAATTGAACTGAACAAACGATTAGATAAAATTGATTCTACTGTTTAAAAAATATTACCGAATAATATTCGCACTTCTATTTACCTTTCTTTTTATTGGGTATTATTTAGAAGTGTTTTCAGTAAATTATCGCCCTTCAATTAAGGAATTTAAAAAAGATTTTACAGAATTAGAATCTAAATTAGATACTTATCTCAAACAGGAAACTAAAAGAATCATCCGAGACGGTGATGCCAAAATTTGGTCGAGCTACACTCCAAATAAAGAACTCAATCTACACATTTACAAAAATGATTCGCTGATTTTTTGGAGTACCAATCAATTACCAATATTACGTTTCGCTGATATCCATTTTCCGTCTAATGGTGTATTACATCTGCAAAATGGATGGTATTATTCTAAAATTAAGCAATATAAAAACTTTACAATTGCTGCTTCATTTTTAATAAAGCATGATTATTCCTATGAAAACAAGGCATTAATCAATGAATTCGCACCTGCATTTTCACTTCCTTTTTCAGCATATATTATGTTGGAACAGGAAACAGGTTATCCAATTCTTTCTAAAGATAAAAGATATTTATTTTCCATTTTACCGAATGAGTATCAACTTTCAAAAGGGGCAGAATCCTTTGTTTTAATGCTCTTATTAATTGTTGCAATTGGTTGTTGGCTGATTACTTTATTTCATTACAATGAAAAAACTCCTAAAAAATGGAATTGGACTCTTCCTATATCCATTTTAATTCTCAGGGTGCTTTCAATTAAATTTGTTTGGTTTGGATTTATGCACGAAACTGAATCGTTTGCATCGAGTTTATATGGAACAAATGAATGGTTCCCAAACTTTTTTGAATACATTATCAACTGTTTAATCATTACCTATTTAATCGTTTTCTTGAAAAAGAAACTTACTGAAATTTCAAATAATCGATATTCAAGCTTTATTGCTTTATTATTATTGCTTTCAAGTTGGAGTTTATGGGTATTTATCTTGTTTCTAAACAAAGGATTAATTGAGAACAGTTCTATTCCGCTCGTTGTAGATAAATTGTTTTCATTAAACCAATATTCCATCTTGGCCATTGCTAGTATTGGATTATTATACTACAGTTTTTTCTTGTTTGTTAAAGAAATTGTCGTTGTATTCAAAAAATTAAAGTTTTCATTTAAAATAACTACTTTAATTTACTCAATTATAGGTTTTTGTTATTTTATTTATGAATACTATTTTGGGTATCATTTGTTCTTTTCTTCGATATTTCCATTGATTTTATCGTTGATATTGGTTGTGAATGTCTACAAACAGAAAAAATCGCTTCGAATCGCTTACGGACTGAGCTTCTTATTCTTGTTTTCATTGTTAACGACAATCAATTTAAAAGAGTTTAATACACGTAAAGAGCGAGGTGAAAGAGAATTGTATGCCAATCAATTAGCTTCTGAAAAAGATATCGTTACTGAAGTTGAATATAACTTAATTTCTCAAAAAATATCATCAGACGAATTCTTACAGAAATTCATTCAATCTCCTTATCCAATTGGACTTTCAGATTTTGAAGATGGAATGGAACGCCGAATTTTCAATGGTTTTTGGGAACGTTATGAAATGGGATTCAATTTATTTGATGAAAATAATCAATCACTAATTATTTCAAAAAGTAACAAAGAAGATGATTTCAACGAATTAAACTCTATTCTAAAAAAACACGGATCTGTTTCTGAAATTGATAGTAATTTATATTTTATCAATGATTACACGGGTCACTTTAGCTACATTTCAAAACAACCTTTGTATAAAGCTGATTCTTCGGTTTTATATCTTTTTTGCACATTTAAATCCAAAAAAATTCCAGAAGAAATTGGTTTTCCTAGACTTCTAATCTCTTCAAAAGCCAAAGTATTTGAACCGTTAGAAAACTATTCAATTGCTAAATATTATGATTCACATTTGGTAACAAAGTATGGAAAGTTCAATTATCCTTCTTCAGATTTAGCATTGAATAACTGGAAAGAATTAAAAACAGGTTATTATAACAGTGATAATTACAATCATTACGTTTATCGAAAAACAAACAAAGATGTAATAGTCCTTTCAGCTCAAAATACAACTTGGTTGGAATTTATTACTTCATTCTCTTATCTATTTACCTTTTTTGGGCTTTTATTACTCCCTGCTTTATATCATTTTAAAGTTTCAGAGATTTTCTCCAATACATTAACATTAGCTTTAAAAATTCAAGTTGTTTTGATCAGTTTGGTCTTTCTTTCTTTGTTGGCTTTTGGTTGGGGAAGTGGAATTTTCGTTAGTAATCAATATAATGAATTTACGAATGACGTTATTCGAGAAAAATTGAATTCCGTTGAAGCTGAAATGAAAGATAAATTAGGTAATCAAACGGAATTAAAAATTCAAGATCAAGGAAATTACATCGAATTATTGCTTCAAAATTTTGCCCGTGTCTTTGTTACAGATATTAATTTATACGATCAAAAAGGGTATATCATTGCAACTTCTCGACCAAAGGTTTTTAACGTTGGCTTATTGAGTGAACAGATGAATTCAGAGGCCTTTTTCCAAGTTGATGTAAAAGATAAAAGTGAATTTATTCACCAAGAAAACATTGGTTCATTAGGATATTCTTCTGCCTATACTCCTTTTTACAATAACGAAGGAAAACTATTGGCTTATTTAAATTTACAACATTTCGGACAGCAAAAAGATTTTGAAAACCAAATTCAACACTTCTTGGTTGCGATTATTAATGTTTTTATGTTGTTGCTTGCAATCTCAATTTTAATAGCGGTTTTTGTTTCAAGCTGGGTAACGTCTCCTCTTCGTCTTTTACAAGAAAGTTTTTCAAACGTAAAATTTGGAAAGCACAATCAACAAATTCAATATTCGAAACGCGATGAAATTGGTGCGTTGGTAAAAGATTACAATCAAAAATTAGAAGAATTGGAGTTTACGGCGCAACAATTAGCGAAAAGTGAACGAGAAAGTGCTTGGAGAGAAATGGCAAAACAAGTAGCGCATGAAATCAAGAATCCATTGACACCAATGAAATTGAGTATTCAGCAATTACAGCGTGTTTATGATCCTAACGATGTAAATTCAAAAGCGAAATTGGATAAAGTTGCTTTTTCTATCATTGAACAAATTGATGCGTTGACTAAAATTGCAAATGAATTCTCAACTTTTGCTAAAATGCCTCGTCCAAATGAAACTCGTTTTGACTTGAAACCTTTGATTGAGAATGTTATTGAGGTCTTCAATGAAGAAGGAAAAGTAGAAATTTCGTTTACTTCAGCTGTTCATACATGTGATGTTCTTGCTGATAAAGATTTAATGCTGAGAGTATTCAATAATTTGATTAAAAATGCCATTCAGTCCATTCCTTCAGATCGAACTGGATTAATTGATGTTTCATTAAAATTACAAGAGGCAACTTATTTAATCACCATTACTGATAATGGAAAAGGCATCGATAAAGAAACACAAGATAAAATATTCGTTCCTTATTTTACAACAAAAGGAACAGGAACAGGTTTAGGTTTGGCAATGGTGAAACAAATTGTTGAAAATCACAGAGGTTCAATCTGGTTTGAATCCACTGAAGATGAAGGAACTACTTTCTTTGTAGAAATTCCAAAAGGTTAAGCAGGACTAGTCTATTAGTATATCATATTTATTTAGTAATCCTAGTACTCCTGGATATGCAAATTTTGCTTTTTTCATTATATTCTTTTCAGGATCTATTGTGTAATTAGTTGACGTTCTAAAATCAGCTTTAAACAAGTTTGTTTTCTCAAAAACAGCGCCTTCCAACGTACAATTCTTAAAAATGGTTTCAGTTAAATCCACTTCAGCAAAATCGGTTTCTTTTAAGATACAATCTTCAAACTTTGTCTTTTTTAGTTTTTTTTGGAAAAATGTAGCAAAATCCAATTGACATTCTTTGAAACTAACTGTAAATAAAAAATCATTACACACACTGAAATCAACTCCAACCAATTTACAATTAATGAACTGAACATCTTTTAATCCTACGCCATTCCATTTTAAATTTGAGAAATTACAATTGATAAACATACAATTTACGAAATCAACCATAGATAAAGTACCAGCTGAAAAATCACAATTATCAAAATGACAACCATCAAAATCTCTTACTGCAATTCGCTTTTCAGCGTAATTTTTATTTTTAAACGTTTCGTCTTGATGCAAAGTGCTACTCATTTGATCTTAATTTTTTGGAAAGTTAATAAATCTAAACCTTTAAATCCTTCATCAATAACAAATCATTACCTTTGCAGAAAAAAAGAAATGAATTCAAGAGTTAAACGTTCGATAATTGTGTTTTTAGTGAGTGTTGTAGTTTTACTATTGATCTTTTTTCTTTTGCCTATTAATATTTTTGATGGCGAAATAGTCTATAAGCAAGGATTAGTATCATTCAAAGAACAACGACCATTAAGTTTACATTTTGTATCAGGTTTAGAATATTCTGATAATGAATTAAAAGGAATTAAGGATTATTACCTTTTACCAAAGGGCTATATAACAGCTTTTCTTTTTATTTTTTGTTTACCTGCATTGGTTGCTTACCGAATTTACTTAGGTAAAAATCGAGTAAATGATAATAAAAACTAAAATGTAGGGAAAAAATAGAAATCCCTTAATTTAATAGACATTCAATCTAATCCTGTTTTGTTTAGCATTATAGATATTATCTAATTATCTAGCTTTTCTTAAATTATTATCTTCATTCTATGCTATTAATAGGAATGCTGAATCACTTAATTTTTAGAAAAATAACCATTTATTATAAACTAGGATTCCAATAATATTTTTTTTTACGTTTACTAAATCCTTTTTTCTTGTTGACTTGAATGCTGACTTTGCATACATTTGGGACATAGAAATTTTACTAAAACAAATTAGATATGAAAAAAACATTACTTCCTGCATTGGCATTGTTTATTGCACAAGGGATCAATGCTCAGGTTCATTTTTCAGATGATTTCAATGATGGAAATCTAACAGGTTGGACTTTGTATGACAACGATTCAGATCCAGCACAATCTTCTGGGACAAATTATGATAATTGGTATGCATCAGATTTTTCAACAAGTTTTCCTGAATTAGGTGCTGGTTCAGCAGTTTCAAGATCTTGGGCAAAAATAAACAATGTTAATACTGTATTGAATCCAAACAATTTCATGATTTCAAGTGCTATTAACTTGACTTCTGTTTCTTCAACTGGATTGAGATTATTGTTTCAAGCAGGTACTATGGAACCTACACCTTACCATGCTGAACATTATGCAGTTTATGTAACAACTTCTAATGATCCAGCAGTAATTGTTGGCCAAACTCCAGTTTTAGAAACAACTTTAGCTGTTGGTGAAGCAATGGGTGCTCAAGTTATTGATTTAGGTGCTTATGCTGGTCAAACTGTGTACTTGACATTCCGTCATTTTAACACAACAGATATGAATACTTTAATTATTGATGATGTAGCTATTAAAACGTTACAAAACAATGATGCTAATTTAAAGTCTGTAACTTTGAATAGATATTCTGCAACTTCAACTAACAATACATTAAGTGCAACTATCAAAAACGATGGTTTAAATGCTATTACAAGTGTAACGTTAAATTGGAATGATGGAACTGCTCATTCTCAAGTTGTTTCTACAAACATTGCTGCTGGTGCAACTGCAACAGTTAATCATCCAACTGCTGTAACATATTCTTCTGTTGTTGAGAAAAACATTGCTGTAACAATTGACCAAGTTAATAGCGCAACAGATCCAATCACATCTAACAATAACGGTTCTACAAAATTCAACACATTAAGTTCATTACCTACGAAAAAAGTTGTTTTTGAAGAAGGTACAGGAACTTGGTGCGGATGGTGTGTTAGAGGTGCTGTAACTATGGATTATATGCATAACACATATCCAAACTTTGTTGGAATTGCAGTTCATAATGGAGATCCAATGAAAGTAACTGAATATGATGATGGAGTTAATCTTTCTGGTTACCCAGGTGCTAATGTGGATAGAGTACTTTTAGGAGAAAGTGTAACACAAAGTGGTTTTGAAACTACATTTAACCAAAGAAAAAATTTAGCTACACCTGCTGCTATAACAGCTACGGTATCTGGAACAGGTTCTTCTGTAACTATTGATGCTTCTGCAACATTTAAAACTGTTTTTGCAAATGCAAATTTAAGATTAGCAGCTGTAATTATTGAAGACGAAGTAAAAGGAACTGCTTCAGGTTATAATCAAGCAAATTATTATGCAGGAGGTGGTTCAGGTGTAATGGGAGGTTATGAAACATTACCTAATCCAGTTCCAGCTGCACAAATGGTTTATGATCATGTTGGTAGAGCACTTTTAGGTGGATACGCAGGACAAGCTTCTTCTGTTCCTACATCAATCACTGATGGTTCAACAGCTAACTATACTTTTAATTATACAGTTCCTTCAACAAGTGTAAGAGGTAATATGCATGCAGTAGTTCTGTTAATTGATCAATCAACAGGTGAAATTTTAAATGCAACTTCTACTTCATTAAGTCTTGCAAATGTTAATAATATATCTAAAGAAGATATTGGAATGAATGTATATCCAAATCCAGCAACTGATGTAGTTAATGTTGATTTCAATGCAAGTAATAAAAACTATACTGTTTCAATTATTGATGTTGCAGGAAAAGTTATTTCTACAACTGATTATTCAAACTTAAATGGTGCACAATCAATTCAAGTTCCAGTGGCTGGTTTAACTGCAGGGTCTTATATTGTAGCTGTTGCAACTGAAGGAGTTTCTTTCAATCAACATGTTGTAATTAAATAATTTTAATTCTTTTTGAATAATGAAGCCCAGACAAAAGTCTGGGCTTTTTTCTTGCTTATATTTTCAATAAAAAAACCTATTTCCTCCTAACTTTTTACTATATTTGGCGGTTCAAAACTAAGGTATGTCTAAAATTCGTAAACAAGAAGCACTTGATTATCATTCATCTGGAAAACCTGGAAAAATAGAAGTTATTCCAACTAAGCCCTATTCATCTCAAAGAGATTTGTCGCTAGCATATTCTCCAGGTGTTGCAGAACCTTGTTTGAAAATTGCTGAAAATCCTGATGATGTATACAAGTACACAGCAAAAGGAAATTTAGTAGCCGTAATTTCAAATGGTACTGCAGTTTTAGGTTTAGGAGATATTGGTCCATTAGCTTCAAAGCCTGTAATGGAAGGTAAAGGTTTGCTATTTAAAATTTTTGCTGATATTGATGTTTTTGATATTGAGATTGATGCGAAAGACCCAGAATTGTTTATACAAACCGTTAAAGCAATTGCCCCAACTTTCGGAGGTATAAATTTAGAAGATATCAAAGCTCCAGAAGCTTTTGAAATTGAAAGAAGATTAAAAGAAGAATTAGATATTCCATTGATGCACGATGATCAACATGGAACTGCAATTATCTCTTCAGCAGCTTTATTAAATGCACTTGAATTAGCAAATAAAAAAATGTCAGAAGTACGAATTGTAATTTCTGGAGCTGGAGCTGCTGCAATGTCTTGTTCAAGATTGTACCAAGCTTTAGGAGCTGACTTAAAAAACTTTTACATGTTTGATTCAAAAGGACTTATTTGGTCTGGAAGAAAAGACATTGATGAAAGTAAAATTCCTTATGCAAGTCATAAAAAGGAATTGACATTAGTTGAAGCAATGAAAGATGCAGATGTTTTTGTTGGTTTATCAAAGGGTAATATTGTTTCTAAAGAAATGATTGCATCAATGGCAAATGATCCAATCGTTTTTGCCTTGGCAAATCCAGAACCTGAAATTTCATACAAAGATGCGACTTCAGTTCGTAAGGATATTATAATGGCTACAGGTCGTTCAGATCATCCAAATCAAGTAAATAATGTATTAGGTTTCCCTTTCATTTTTAGAGGTGCTTTAGATGTTAGAGCAACTTGTATTAATGAGGAAATGAAATTAGCTGCTGTTCATGCAATTGCATCGTTAGCGAAAGAAACAATCCCAGAAGAAGTTATCGAAGCCTACGGTGAGAAAAACATACTTTTTGGACGTGAACAAATTATTCCAAAGCCTCTAGATCCTCGTTTGATTTATTATGTTGCTCCAGCAGTAGCTAGAGCTGCTATGGAATCAGGTGTTGCAAAAAATCCAATTCAAGATTGGATGGCTTATGAAAATGAGTTGAAAAATAGACTTGGATTAGATAATAAATTAATTAGAAATATTACTGAAAAAGCCCAAAGTAATCCTAAACGTGTTGTTTTTGCTGAAGCAGATAATATCAAAATATTAAAAGCTGCTCAAACGGCTTTTGAAGAAGGTGTTTGTTTTCCAATTTTATTAGGAAAACGTAAACGAATCGAGCAATTAATTGCAGAGTATAGCATTGAAATTCCTGATATTAATATCATTGATCCAAAATCTGAAGAGGAAGAGGCAAGAAGAATTCAATACGGAAAAGCATTTTTTGAAAAACGAAAACGTAAAGGATTTACAGAATTTGAATCTATACAGGTAATGCGTGAGCGTAACCATTTTGGTGCAATGATGGTTGAATCTGGTGAAGCTGATGCAATGATTTCTGGTATTACTAGAAATTACAGAGATGTTGTTCGTCCAGTAATTCAAACAATTGGTTTACAAAAAGATGTAGACACAATTGCAGGAATGTATATTTTGAATACAAAACGAGGTCCAATTTTCTTAGCAGATACAACGATTAATTTAGATCCTACAGCAGAAGAAATAGCTGAAATCACTAAAAATGTTGCGAAAATGGTTCGTAAATTCAAAGTGACTCCTCGTATTGCATTATTAAGCTATTCTAATTTTGGTTCTTCTCCTGGGAAAGATCCTGAGAAAATGGCGAAAGCAGTTGAAATATTACATGAGAAATATCCGTCTTTAGTAGTAGATGGAGAGGTTCAAGCGAATTTTGCTTTAAACAATGAATTGATGTTAGAGAAATTTTCTTTTTCTCATCTGGCAAATAAACAAGTGAATACATTGATTTTCCCTAATCTTTCTGCAGGAAATATTGCATATAAATTATTGCAAGAAATGACAGATGGGGATGCTATCGGTCCTGTTTTAGTTGGATTAAAAAAATCAATTCACGTCTTGCAATTAGGTTCAACTGTGAGAGAAATTGTCAATATGGTTAAGGTTGCTGTAATTGATGCTCAAAATAAATAATCAATGATCACGCATTTAAACGGAAAATTAGTAGAAAAAAATCCAACATCTTTAGTTGTTGAATGTAATGGCGTTGGTTACGAAGTGAAAATTTCGTTAACTACATATTCACAGCTGAAGGAAGAGGAATCTATTAAAATTTTTACACAGTTTATCGTTCGTGAGGATGCTCAATTGTTATATGGTTTCGCTACCAAAGAAGAGAGAGAAATGTTTAATCATTTGATTTCTGTTTCTGGAATCGGACCAAATACAGCTATGATTATGCAATCGTCTTTATCACCTGAAGAAATTGCCCATGCAATTCAAGTGGAAGATGTAAAAACAATTCAAGGAGTTAAGGGAATCGGTGTAAAAACTGCCCAAAGAGTCATCATTGATTTGAAAGATAAAATGTTAAAAATGTCATTTTCTACAGATAATATTTTCGTTTTAAACAATACAAATAGATTTGATGCGTTAACAGCTTTGGTTTCTTTAGGGTTCGATAAAAAATCTGTTGAAAAAGCTTTGGATAAAGTTGCTTCTATTGGTGATGAAACGGTTGAACAACTAATAAAAGATGCTTTAAAAATATTATAGAAGTTGAATTTGGTATTAAAAAATAGAAGTATAATTAGAAATTTCATGTTGATAGGGAGCATTCTAATGCTTTCTAATCTTCTGTTTTCTCAAAATGATACACTAATTTATCCAATTCAAAATAACAATGATCCAACACAAACAAAACCTCAAAGTTTTGATTTAGGAGATCCAACTTCAATGAAACAAACGATTGTTTATGATCCTAAAACAGGAACATACGTTTTTAAAGAAACAATCGGTCAATCAGAATTAGATTATAGAAACCCTTCCATGATGACATTGGAAGAATATCTAGAATATGAAAGACGAAAGTCTATAAATACGAATTGGAAAGAAAAAATAGATGAACAAACAGCCATAAATAGACCACTAGAGTTACCAATTAAAATAGGAAGTAAAGTTTTTGAAAACATATTTGGTTCCGATCAAATTACCATAAAACCTCAGGGCTCTGTTGAGTTAACATTCGGATTAAATCATTCTAGATACGATAACCCTATTTTACCTGTTAAACAACGTAAATTAAATCGTTTCGACTTTCAGCAACAAATTCAATTGAATTTGGTTGGACAAATTGGGACTAAGTTGAAACTTGGAATGAGTTATAATACCCAAGCTGCTTTTGATTTTGATAACGTTACTAAATTAGAATATGCTGGAAATGAAGATCAAATTCTTCAGAAAATTGAATTAGGAAATGTATCCATGCCATTACCAACTTCATTAATCCAAGGTTCACAAACGCTTTTTGGGGCTCATACACAATTAAAATTTGGTCGAGCTACAGTTGATTTAATTGCTGCTTCGTCTAAAGGAAAACGCCAAGAAATAAATGTTTCTGGTAAAGCTCAAGTCCAAAATTTTGATCTACAAGGAGATAACTATGAAGCTAATAGGCATTATTTCTTGAATTTATATCACCATGATCATTATGATGATGCGATGGCAACATTACCGATTGTAACTTCAGGTGTGAGTATTACAAAAATGGAGGTATGGGTAACAAATAAAACAAATGCAACTGAAAATACTCGAAATATTATTGCTTTTACTGATTTAGGAGAGGAAAAAGCAACCTATTGTGAAGGTGCACCTGGAACATTTTCAAATTATCAAATTCCTGATAATGATGCAAATGGATTATATGGATGGGCAGCTGGTCAACCAACGTTACGTTCATTTTCAACAGCAGTAAATACATTAGAAAATCAGGCTGGAAGTCCCGGTCCTTTTCAACAAGCTACTCATTATGAAAAAATTGAAAACGCTAGAAGATTAACGGATCAAGAATATTCTTATAATTCTTTATTAGGTTTTATTTCATTAAACCTACCATTAAATAATGATGAGGTTTTAGCTGTTGCATATGAATATACATACATGGGTGCAACTTATCAGGTTGGTGAATTTTCAACCGATGGAAGTGCTGGAAAAGATGCACTTTTTTTAAAATTAATAAAACCTACAATTACAAATCCCCATAATAAATTATGGGATTTGATGATGAAAAATGTTTATTCAATTGGTGCTTATCAAGTTGGACAGCAGGGGTTCAAATTAAATATTTTATATAATAATCCGCAAACTTCTGTTCTAGTTCCATTTTTTCCTTTAGCAAATGATCGTCAATTAGTGACATTACTTGAAATGGATAAAATCAACACAAACAATCAACCTTTCTCAGATGGTCTTTTTGATTTTGTTCCAGTCAATTTAGTTGGTAATAAATCGGATAATGGTGGAACAATTAACACAAAAAATGGTAGAATTTACTTTTCAACAACGGAACCATTTGGTAAAACATTAGCTAAAAAATTAGAGGATAAAGGTGTTTCAGCTGCTGTAATTAATCAAGTAGCTTTTACAGAACTTTATGATTCTACTAAAACGGCAGCTCAACAAATTCCATCTAAAAACAGGTTCAGTTTCAAAGGTGAATATCAGTCATCTGTTTCTTCTGATATACCCTTAAATGCATTAAATGTTCCTCAAGGTGCAGTTTCTGTAACTGCAGGGGGGATGAAATTAGTAGAAGGATCTGATTATACGGTTGATTATAATTTAGGTAGAGTTAAAATATTGAATACTGGAATTTTAGAATCAAATACACCGATTAAAATTTCAATAGAAAGTAATTCTGTTTTTGGTTTTCAAGCTCGTTCATTAATTGGATCAAGATATAATTATAGATTCAGTAAAAATTTGAATGTCGGAGCCACTTGGATGCGAATGATGGAACGACCAGTAACTCAAAAAGTTGATTTTGGTTCAGAACCATTTAAGAATAATATCTTAGGATTTGATATAGCATATAAAACGGAGTTACCTTTCCTAACTAAAATGGTTGATTTACTTCCAGTTATATCAACTAAAGAAAAATCTACATTATCTTTTAGCGGTGAATTTGCTCATTTAATACCTGGAGTTCCAAAAGCTATAAATAAAGGTGGAACATCTTATGTAGATGATTTTGAAGGATCTCAAAGTACAATCGATTTGAGAACCTACACAGCATGGAGATTGGCATCTGTCCCTCAAGGTCAGCCTGATTTATTTCCAGAAGGAAATTTAAAAGATTTATCTGCTGGTTATAATAGATCAAAATTAGCATGGTATACAATTGACCCACTTTTAAATGGCCAAGGTAACTCATTAACGCCTAGTAATATTGCGAATGATCCTACAATGCTTTCTGATAGTAGAATGAGGATGGTTGTTTCTAAGGACATATTTCCTAATACACAATTAGCTTATGGTTCTGTTCAAAATTTACCGATTTTGGATTTGGCCTATTATCCAGCAGAAAGAGGAATGTATAATTATGAAGCTAATTCTTCAACTATCAATTCAGATGGAACTTTCTCAAATCCTAAAAATAGATGGGGTGGAATAATGAGAGGTTTAACAACGAACGATTTCGAACAAACAAATATAGAATTTATCCAATTTTGGATGTTGGATCCATTTAATGAAGATGCTGAAAAAGCTGATCCAAATTCACTTCACAGTGGAGGAGATTTGTACTTCAATTTAGGGAATGTATCGGAAGATGTTCTTCCAGATTCTAGAAAGAGTTATGAAAATGGTTTGCCACAAAATTCAGCTGTAACTGGATCAACAGATGCAACACCTTGGGCAAGAGTTTCAACAAATCAAACAACAGTAATTGCATTTGATAATGATCCTCAATCTAGAGTAAATCAAGATATTGGTTTAGATGGATGGAATGATGCTGATGAAAAAGTAGCATACGCAAATTATGCTTCCTGGATTCAAAATGAACCGAGTTTGACCGCTGCTGCAAAGGCCATTTTGATTTCAGATATTTCTTCAGATAATTATAACTTTTACAGAGATGATAATTATGATGGTTTGAATTATAACATACTTCAACGATACAAAAAATATAATGGGATGGATGGAAATTCACCTACTCAGCAAATGTCTGATACGATGAATTCTACTAAATTTCCAACTCAAGCAACTAATTTTCCTGATTTAGAAGATGTAAATCAAGATAATAATATTGGTGAATCAGAAAGTTATTTTCAATATAAGGTAAGTTTGCATAGAAATGATTTACAGGTTGGAAAAAATTTCATTACAAGTAAACAAGAAGTAAAAGTTGGTACTAAAACTGAAGTATGGTATCAATTTAGAGTGCCTATAAGAGATTATCAAAAAAAGGTAAATAATATTCAAGATTTTAGATCTATACGTTTTATGCGTATGTTTTTAAAGGATTTTGATGAAGAAGTAATTGTTCGATTTGCACGTTTAGAATTTGTAAGAGGTGAGTGGAGAAGATATTTTAATGATCTTTCACAACCAGGAGAAGCAATTAATCCTGAGCCAAATTCAACTGATTTTACGATCGGAGCTGTAAACATCGAAGAAAATGCGCAAAGAGTTCCTGTTAATTATGATATCCCACCGGGAATTATTAGAGAAGTAGATCCATCACAAACATATCAACGTCAGTTAAATGAGCAATCATTGTCACTAAATGTTTGTGGGTTAAAAGATGGTGATTCTAAAGCTGGCTATAAAAACGTTCAGTTTGATGTTCGTACATACAAAAAATTAAAAATGTATGCCCATGTTGAAGAAGTAAAACCGGGGACTTTGAAAAATGAAGATGTTACGTTGTTTGTTCGTTTAGGAACCGATTTATTGGAAAATTATTATGAATATGAACTTCCTTTAAATAAAACTGATTGGGGGTCAAACCTCTCTCCTGAACAGATTTGGCCTACTGAAAATGACATGGAAATCATTTTTGAGGATTTAATTGATTTGAAAATAAAAAGAAATGCTGCAATAGATAAAGGAAGCACTTCTGTTTCAACGCTATTAGAATATGTAGAAATAGATCCAAGAAATCCTAAGAGATTAATAAAGATTAAAGGAAATCCAAACTTACAAGGTATTAAAAATATTATGGTAGGTGTTAGAAATCCAGGGAAAAACAATTCTTCTCCATGGCAATCTACAGATGATGGTCAAGAAAAATGTGTGATTGTTTGGGTAAATGAACTTCGATTAACTGATTTCGTAAGTGAAGGTGGTTCAGCTGCCATTGCCCAAATGCAAGTTCAAGCAGCAGACTTTGCTACTGCTTCAATTTCAGGAAATTATAGTGGTTTAAATTGGGGTTCAGTTGATTCAAGAGTACAAGATCGACAACGAAATACTAAAATGGGATTTGATATGAATACTAGTATTCAATTAGGTCAATTTTTTGGTAAAAAGATGGGCTTATCTTTACCTTTTTTCTATGGGCATTCAATTGGTGTAGTAAATCCAGAATATGATCCATTTAATCCAGATACAAAATTAAGCGAATATAATTCTGAGACTAGAAAAGAACGTTTAAGATTAGGCCAAGATTACAATGAAAGAAGGTCCTATAATTTTACTAACGTTAAAAAAGAATTAAAAGCAGGAGCAACTCCTTATTTCTGGAGAATAACAAATTGGTCTGCAAGTTATGCATATGCTGAAAACTTGAAAAGAGATTTCAATACAAATTATGATAGAACAAAGATTTGGACAACTGGCTTGAATTATAATTATTCATTTAATTCAAAACCGATTGAGCCATTTAAAAAAGTTAAATTCATGCAAAAGTCTAAATGGTGGACAATTGTAAGAGAAACAAATTTTTATTTAAATCCTAAAAACATTTCATTTTCAAATGATGTAGTAAGAAATTATAATGAACGTCAAATTAGAAATAACATTGCTCCTGAATATGAATTTCAACCTGTTTACGTAAAACAATTTTCTTGGAATCGAAAGTATTCTTTAGGATATGATATAACGAAAAATTTGAAACTTAATTTCAATGCTACTAACAGGGCAATTTTTGTTGAAAACAATGAGCGAGTAGATAGAAAGTTAGATCCACTAGGTTATAATAATTTTAAAGATACGATTAGAAGTCAAATGGCTACTTTCGGAAATACAATGGATTATACACATGATTATAATTTAAGTTATAATGTTCCGTTAGATAAAATACCAGCTTTAAATTGGATTACTGCTAATACAAAGTATTCTGGCACTTACAATTGGCAAAGAGCTCCATTAGCACAATCTGATTTTGGTAATACAATTCAAAATAGCAGAACAGTCAATTTAACTTCTCAATTAAATTTTATAACTCTTTATTCTAAAGTACCTTATTTTAAAAAGGTAATTGATGCAGGTAAAGGTTCGGCAAGAGCAAATGTAAAAAGCATTTCTGATGGAAAAAATGGGAATAATAAACCAACTGATACTAAAACTCCTGTAGCAAAACCAGAAAATGAAAAACCTGAATCAGAAATGACTCGAAAAGAATTAAGAGAAAAGAGACGAAAAGAAAAGAAAGAAGAAAAAGAAAAGGAATTGAAAGAGAAAGAAAAGAAAGCAATAAACCCTGTTGGTGGATTTTTAGCTAGAATGTTGATGACTGTTCAAAATGTTTCGGGTACATATGCATTGACTAATGGAACACTTCTATCCGGTTATAATAAAGAATCTAGTGTGTTAGGTATGTCTGGAACAAATCAATTTGCAACATTAGGAGGTTTTATTTTTGGTCAACAATCCTATGATTTGAAAGGTAGAGAAACTGGTTACAGTATTGCTGATCGATTAAGCAAAGATAATTCTTTAGTGAAAAATGAAAATCTTAATAAACCTCATACTATTACACATAATCAAACAATAAATTTTAGAGCAAGTTTACAACCATTTAAAGATTTTACAATAGAATTAACTGGTAATCGAGTTTATGGTAATAACAGCAGTGATTTTTATAGATGGAATCCAACTACAAACCAATTTGAAGCTCAAAGTCAAATGCAAACAGGTACTTTGACATATTCTACAATTTCTACAGGAACTGCTTTTGTTGTTTCAAATAAAAACAATTTATATAGCTCTGCTGCCTTTGATGCTATGCGCAATAAGCTAAGTACTGTTTCACAAATTTTAGGTTCCAAAAATCCTAATTCTGCTCCTAGCGGTCAAGGTTTTTACAAAGGATATTCTTCTTCACAACAAGATGTAATCATTGGAGCATTCTTGACAACTTATACTAATAACAAAGTAAACGAAAAGAATATCAATCCAATTAAAAACATACCATTACCTAACTGGTCTGTTAATTATAATGGATTGACGAAATTTGAATTTTTTAAAAAATATACTAAAAACTTCGTAGTGAGGCATGCTTATAGCTCAACAGTTTCAGTATCTGGTATTCAAACGAATTTAAAATCGCATAGAGATTCAAATGGTAATTTGGATTCAACTGATATTTCTAATAATTTTTATTCTGCTAGCACGATACAAAATGTAACAGTAACGGAGAGATTTTCTCCATTAATTGGATTCGATGCAACTTGGAATATTAAAAACCAAGGTTTAATTACAAAATTTGAGATTAAAAGAGATAGGAGTGCTACATTATCAACTATTAACACACAAATAACAGAAATAGTAGGAAAAGAAATTGTAATTGGAGTAGGGTATAAATTTGCTAAAGTCAAATTACCATTTGAAAAAATTGATCCTAGTCCTGTAAATGTTAGATTTGATTTGTCTATTAGAGATAACCAAACTGTTGTAAGAAAGATTATTGATAATACAAATCAGGCAACAGCTGGACAAACAGTTGTTTCTATTAAATCATCTGCAGATTACAATATAGGTCAAAATTTAGTAATACAATTCTACTACGATCATGTTATAAATACACCAAAAGTTGCTACTTCATTTCCAACAGCAAATTTAAGTACTGGTATTAAATTAAGATTTAATTTAGCAGGAGTTCAATAAGATGATAAGAGCGGCAAAAATTGGGGATGAAAATGCTATACACGGATTAATTTGTGAATTGGCAGAATATGAAAAAGCTCCTAATGATGTGATCAATACACCTGAAGCAATACGTGAACATCTTTTCAATGAAAAAATTTGTGAAGCTTTAGTAGTAGAAGTCGAATCTCAAATTATTGGTTTTGCACTTTATTATACTTCATATTCAACTTGGAAAGGTAAATGCCTGTATTTGGAAGATTTTTATTTAAAACCCGAATTTAGAGGAAGTGGATTTGGTTCAAAATTGTTTGATAAAGTAGTAGAAATCGCAAAAGAAAGAAAAGTCAAACGAATGGATTGGCAAGTCTTAGATTGGAATACACCTGCTATTGACTTTTATAAAAGAAAAAATGCTATTTTAGATGAAGAGTGGATCAATGGTCGATTCTTTTTTGAGTAAGTAACTTTAAACTGATTAAACTTGAAAACAATACTAATTGCAGGCGGTAAAGGATTAATCGGAAATCAATTGAAATCAATATTCGTTTCTAAAGGATATGAAGTTAGAATATTAACTAGAAATCCTAAATCAACTGACGAATATAAATGGAATCCAAAAGATAATACTATAGATTTAAAGGCGTTATCAAATGTTAAAGTTCTTATTAACTTATGTGGTGAAGGAATTGCAGAGAAACGATGGACAGATAAGAGAAAACAAGAATTATATGATTCTAGAATTGGAACTACAAATTTCCTTTATTCCTTAAAAGATCAACTTCCTGAACTAGAAACCTATATTTCTGCTTCTGGTATTACGTGCTACGGCTTTGAAAATCACTCAAAAATCTATAGTGAAGAAGATGAATTTGGAAAAGATTATATTTCACAGTTAGTCAAAAAATGGGAAGAATCAGCAGATCAATTTTCTTCAATTTGTAGAGTTGTTAAATTGAGAACAGCCGTTGTTCTTTCAAAAAATGGAGGTGCATTGCCTAAATTATTAAAACCAATTCAATTAGGAATAGGTTCTCCTTTAGGAACAGGTAAACAAATTATGCCTTGGATTCATATAAATGATTTAGCCAATTTATTTTTATTTAGTTTAGAAAATACATCTATTATTGGCTCTATTAATTGTTTAACTGATAATTCAACGAATAAAGAAGTAACAATTGCATGTGCTCATTTACTAAATAAAAAATTATGGTTTCCAAATGTGCCAGGTTTTATAATGAAATTAATTTTAGGAGAACTTTCAATCATATTATTGGATGGTGTAAAAGTTTCTAATTCTAAAATTAAAGAAAAAGGATTTGTTTTTATTTATGATTCACTTGAAAAAGCATTAAAAACAGATTAATTTTATAATAATTTAATATTACCCCCCATTTTTTATGGGGGTAAATCAAAAAAAGTTATATTTATTTGTTTTGACCCCTAAAAAATTCTTAAATTTGTCAAAAATAAATTTTTTATCATGGCAACTAAAAGAATCCAAGGGTATCAAGATGTGTTACACAGAACACCAAAACCAATCGAATTTGATGGTAAAGTATCAGAATTATTTGGAAAAAATGTATTTCACAGTGAAATAATGCGTGAATACCTTCCAAGTGATGCGTATAAATCTATGATGGAAGCAATTCAAAATGGAACACGTTTGGATCGTAAAATGGCTGACCAAGTTGCATCTGCAATGAAAGATTGGGCAATTACAAAAGGAGCAACTCATTATACTCACTGGTTTCAACCTTTAACAGGTACAACTGCTGAAAAACATGATGCTTTCTTTAAACCAGTTGGACCAGGTAGAGCAATCGAGCGTTTTGATGGAGATTTATTAGTACAACAAGAACCAGATGCATCTTCATTTCCTAATGGAGGTATCAGAAATACATTTGAAGCAAGAGGATACACCGCTTGGGATCCATCTTCACCAGCTTTCGTAATTGGAAAAACATTATGTATTCCAACGATTTTCATTTCTTACACAGGTGAATCATTGGATTATAAAATGCCATTGTTAAAAGCATTACATGCAATTGATCAAGCAGCTGTTGAAGTATGTCAATATTTTGATAAAAATGTAACGAAAGTAAATGCAACTTTAGGTTGGGAACAAGAATATTTCTTAGTAGATCAAGCGTTATTTAATGCTCGTCCAGATTTAATGATGACAGGTAGAGCTTTATTTGGACATGATTCAGCTAAAGGTCAACAATTAGAAGATCATTATTTTGGTTCAATTCCAGAAAGAGTTACTGCTTACATGAGAGATTATGAAACAGAAGCTATTTTATTAGGAATTCCTGTTACAACTCGTCACAATGAGGTTGCACCAAATCAATACGAGTGTGCTCCAATTTTCGAGGAATGTAATTTAGCGAATGACCACAACTTATTGTTGATGGATTTAATGGAAAAAATTGCACGTAAACATGATTTCAGAGTGTTATTACATGAGAAACCATTTGCAGGTGTTAATGGATCAGGAAAACACAACAATTGGTCATTAAGTACAAATACAGGTGTTAACTTATTAGCTCCAGGTAAAAATCCAAAATCGAACTTACAATTCTTAACTTTCTTCGTTAATACGATTAAAGCAATTCATGATAATGCTGATTTATTAAGAGCTTGTATTGCTACAGCAGGAAATGATCACCGTTTAGGTGCTAATGAAGCTCCACCAGCAATTATTTCTACGTTTATCGGATCACAATTATCTTCTTTATTAGATGAAATTGAGAAAAATGTAAAAGCTGGTAAAATGACACCAGAAGATAAAACAGAATTGAAATTGAACATAGGTAAAATTCCACAAATCATGTTGGATAATACGGATAGAAATAGAACTTCTCCGTTTGCTTTTACTGGTAATAAATTTGAATTTAGAGCAGTAGGATCTTCTGCAAACTGTTCTCATGCAATGATTGTATTAAATACAATTATGGCAAATCAATTAAATATCTTCAAGAAAAGTGTTGATACTCGAATTGAAAAAGGAGAGACAAAAGATGAAGCAATCTTAAAAGAACTTCAAAAATTAATCAAAGAATCTAAAAAAATTCGTTTTGAAGGAAACGGATATGGTGATGAGTGGGTTAAAGAAGCTGAAAAAAGAGGTTTAAACAACTTAAAAGATACACCAAGAGCATTAAAAGTTTGGAGTGATAAAAAAGTATCTAAATTATTTAATGATTTAAATATTTTAACTCCACGTGAAATTGAAGCGCGTCAAGAAATTGAATTCGAAAGCTATATCTTAAAATTGCAAATCGAAGCTCGTATCATGGGTGATATGGTTCAAAGTCAAATTATTCCAGCTGCAATTGAATACCAAAATAAATTATTACAAAATGCACAAGGTTTAATCAGTGTATTGGGTGAAAAAGAAGGTAAAAAAGCAGCTAAAACTCAAATTGATTTGATCTCTCAAATTTCTGAGCATATCAATAAAATGAAAGATTTTGCTGATAAAATGTTAACTGCTAGAAAACAAGCGAACTTAATTGAGCACGCAGAAGATAAAGCAATTGCATACTGTGATAAAGTAAAAGTTTATTTTGATGATATTCGTTACCATGCTGATAAATTAGAATTATTGGTTGATGATGAATTATGGCCAATGCCTAAATTTAGAGAAATGTTATTTACTAAATAATATTCATAATAATTTTAAAGTCCTTCAATCGAAGGACTTTTTTTTTGAAGTATAGATTGTAAAATCAGCATTTGATTGTTCATATTTATTATTAATTTTTAGATTAGAGAATCTACTTTTACACTAACTTAGTAGATAAATAATTTGTAAAAACTAAAATTAATTAAATATGAAAAAGAACTTTTTTTACGTTTCTGCTATTGCTTTCTCTTTAGTATTGGCTAGTTGTGGAACAAAATCAGAAGAAAAAGAAACAACTGAAACTCCAGCAATAGAGACTCCTGCACCAGAAACAACTGTAGTTGAAAAAACTACTGAAGAATCAATAGAAGTAGAAGATGAAGCGGCAATAGAAGAAAAAGTTCAAACAACAAAAAAACCTGTTGTAAAACCAGTAGTAAATAAAGAAACTCCTAAACCAAAAAGCATAGAAGAATCTGCAAAAAAAATTAAAGAAGAGCTTAATAAGGAAACATTTAAAAATGTTGAAAATGTAGAAGGTGAAGGAAGAGGAAGATAAGTAACCAATTTGAATAAAAAAGCCAAATCACTAGATTTGGCTTTTTTTATTCAAATAATGCGGTCTTAATTGCACCTGTTGTTACAGATTTACAAGTAGCAAAATTAAATGATATTTCATGTGAAAAACTTCTTCCTAAAGGAGAAACTACATAATCTACTGAATATTGTATCAAAAATTGTTGATTGATTCTAAAATACATAAAACCAAGTATGGCTTCTGTAAATCGATAACCTCCTCCAATACCAAAGACATTTTTAAAATCAAAAATTGCATTAGCATCAACACCTAAAGGACCTGTTGTCGGTAATTTAAAAAGAATACCAGAAAGTAAATTTACATCGTCTGACATTTTTAATTTATTGCCAGCATTTATTGATGTTTGAATACGATAACGAGAGTCTAATCCTACACCTTTCCATTTTGACCTCAATAAATTTTGTAAAGAAGCACCGAAATAATAATTTGGACCATTCCACCAAGCACCAAAAGATGCATCTGGCATAACTAATGAAGCCTCAGAAAAAACAGCCGGATCAGGATCAATTGTTTTTGAGTTACTTTGATCGTAACCAAAATGCATCATACCCAAAGAAATACCAACTGATAGGCGAGTATCTCTTGAAAAATTTACATGTCCAGCATATGCTAAATTGAAACGATTTGTCGTGAATTGACCAATTTTATCTGTTTCTACTTTTACTCCAATACCATGACGAGCACTTAAGTAAGCTGTTCTATTCGCTTGTAAAGGGACACTTAATGTAAAAAAACCACTTCTAGGTGCACCTTCAAGCCCAACCCACTGTGTTCGATATAAAGTTTGGATATCAACGCATGCTTTTATTCCTGCATGTGCCGGATTAATTGAAAATTGATGTGTTGCCCATTGTGTATATTGAGGTAATTGCTGTGAATAGGCAATATTATTAATCACACAAATTAACAATGCAAAAACAAATATTTTAACGGAATTTTTCATTTTATTATTGTTATACTACCGTTATATATTCTTTTGTTTACATCTCTTAATTCTAAATGGTAATAATAAACTCCTTCAGCGAATTCATTTTTTTTGTTTTTACCATCCCAAGCTTTTTCATATGAATAGGCAGTTGTCTCGTAAATCATCTGTCCCCATCTATCAAATATTTGTAATACATTATTTGTATATTGGTCTACGTATAAAATTTCAAATTTATCGTTTTGTCCATCACCATTTGGCGAAAATGTATTTGGGATAACGACTTCATTATTTACATTAAATCGCATGTCATCATATGCCATACATCCATTTTCAATTGCTGTCAAATAGTATATAATTGTGTAATCAGGAAAAACAAATGTGTTTAGCATTGATGAGTCTGCAAGGCCAATACTAGGTGTCCAATAATAACTTGAAGCATTTGTGGATCCAGACATCCTTGAAATTTTTGTAGGATCATTACCTAAATCTGGACCAGCATCTACTAAGACAGTAGTTACATCAATTGGCAGTGCATTTTTAGAAATTGTATCTACACAAACTTCATAACAAGTTGTTTGAACGGTAACAATATCTCCATCATTTAAAGATGCTGTTTGATAAAATGCTTCAGGTGTAGAAGCAACAAATGTTCCATTTACATACCATTTAAAATTAGTGCTGTCTGGACAATTCGCCAAAGTTACATTATATGTTACAATTTCGTTTTTGCATATTGATGATTTTGAAGGAGCAACAGAAATAAAAGGTGTAGGTTTGAAAACAGCGCTCCCAGTTAAATAAATATTAAATGTACATGCAGCAGCTGTTGTAATTCCTGAACCTGATTTGTCGCCTCCTACAACAAGATAGTAAGTGGTATTTGGAGTCAAACCAGTTCCATTTATTGAAAAATTTCCAGTCGCATTCGAAACACAATTTCCTATTAAAGTATAAGAAGATCCATTGCAAGGTGATGAAGTTTGAATCAATGCGGCTTGTAATTGTTGACTTTGGCCAGGATTTGATTCAAATACAAGATTGTTAAAGTTAACTTGAACTGCTCCTCCTGTCGAATTAGTTGTAAATTTTAGCCAAATTGTATTTTCTGGTGAAAAACAGAAATTAAAATCATCTTCACAATTACTACACAATGTTGCATTTGCACCAATATTGGAAAAAGTCATTAGTTTATCTGAACATAATTCAGCTGCATTATTGCAATTATTGTTTGTTTGTTGAGCTTTAAAACTCAATTTACAAGCAAAAATGAATATTAATAATAAAACAGCTTTTTTCAGCATCTCTTTTTTAAGACCTTTAATTTGGATGAAAATAAGAAAATTTGACAATTTATACTGTATGTTTTTTAAAGTTTTTTCAATTTAAAGTTTATCTCTAATTTATTTTTATCAATTTTGGCACAATTATAGACTCAAACTTTTTTGAATATCTATTTTTTTGTTTTTGATTTTATAAACTTTACTTAGATCAGAAACAATAAACTTAAAGAATAAACTTATGAAAAAATTTCTACTTTTTGCGATTAATCTCCTTCTCTTTTCTAATCTAATGCTTGCTCAAGGAAAACTTGATTATGATAGTGATTCAAAATGGTTTTGGGGTTTCAACTATGGGGCAACATGGCAAACAACCGATGTAGATTATAAGCTATACCATGGATGGGGTTTAACTTTAGGTAAATCATTTAATTACAATTATGGTAAAGTTTTTAGTTTTGATATAAGAGGACGTTATTTAACGGGAAATTGGTATGGCCAAAATTCTGATTCTACAAAATTATCATCTACGTATCAAGGTATTTATAGTCAGCAAGGATCTAATTACAAGGATTCTTTAGGTTTCACATATTTAAATTTTAATTCTAAAATTAATCGTTTAGCTTTAGAATTAGTAATACATGCAAATCGAGTTAGAGAAACTACTGGCTTCGATCCATATATTTTCGGTGGAGTAGGGTTTACATGGTATGATTCAAAAGCGAATATTATAAATGACAATTCTTTCGAAACGAATCAAATCTATAATTATGACTCTTTAGCAACTTATAGCGTAAGTAGTTTAACTTCTTTGCAAGATAAAAGCTATGAGACTCCTATAAGTTCATATAAGCCTGCTTTCATGCCCAGTTTAGGTTTTGGATTAGGATATCAAGTAGGTAAGAGGGTATCAATTGGGGTTGAGCATAAAACAACTTTTACGCAACGTGATAATTTTGATGGAATTGAACAATCAAGTAAATACAAACAAGATTTATATCATTATACAAGTGCTTATATTCGTTTTCAAATTAGAACAAGAGCGTCTCGACATGAAAACAATCATTCAAATACATCAAATACAACAAATCCACCAATAACAGATCCTACAATTACTCAGAATTCTAAACAACTTCCAATTGTATTATTTACAAATCCTGCTTCATCTGGAACAACTGTAAACTCAGCTAATTATGTTATACGTGCTGATGTAAAATATGTTGATGATAGAGATCATATTGTGTTTAAACAAGAAAACACTTCAAATACAAATTTCACTTTTAATGCTGCAAGTGATCAGTTTGTAAGTAATGTCGTACTTCAAATTGGATCCAATACTTTTGAAATAACAGGAACAAATCAATATGGTTCTGATATAAAATCGACAATTGTTATTTATAAAAGAGATGAAGGTACATCTCCGATTGTGACAATTACAAATCCATCTACTAATCCTACAACCGTTAGTAATTCTGTATTTAATTTCACATCAAATATTTTAAATGTGGATCAAACAAAACAAGTTGAATTAAATTTTAATGGGCAAAACTTCACTTCTTTTATTTTTAATCCTACAACACATAATGTTACTGCTACTTTAAACTTGAAACCTGGCTCAAATACTGTTGTTGTTAAAGGAACAAATAATTTTGGAACAGATTCAAAAACAACAACTATAATTTTTGAACGTCCTCAAGTTGCTCAACCTCCAGTTGTAACAATTACTAATCCATCAATTAATCCATTTACAGTTTCATCAGCAAATTATAATTTAACTTCTACGATATTAAATGTAACAATGCAAAATCAAATTGTTGTAAAATTCAATGGACAACCATTAACAAATTTCACATTTAATCCTGCAACTCATTCAATTGCGGTTCCATTAAATTTAATCTTAGGTTCAAATACGTTATCTGTTACTGGTACAAATGCTGTTGGTTCCGACTCTAAGTCGACTGTAATTATCTATCAGCAAGCTCAACAAGTTATTCCACCTGTAGTAACATTTATAGATCCAAGTTCATCACCATTAACTGTTTCTAATTCAACTTATAATGTAATCGCAAAAGTGTTAAATGTAGTTGACAAGCAAAATATTGAACTAAAAATCAACGGTTTAATTTCTACAAATTTTACTTATGTGAACTCTACTAAACAAGTTGCTTTTACAACGAATCTTCAACTTGGGGCTAATATTTTTGAACTTAAAGGTGTAAATGCTGCAGGTCAAGATCTTGCATCAACAACAATAATTTATAGAAAAATAGAAGAAAAATTACCACCAAGTGTGACAATTACTAATCCATTAGAAAATCCATACACGACTACAATAGCTTCACAAAATATTGAAGCTACCATCTTAAATGTAGAAAGTCAAAGTAACATTCAGGTCGTTGTGAATGGTTCAAGTATTACTAATTTTACATATAATTCAACAACAAAAAAAGTAAATTTTGTTGCAAACCTTGTAGAAGGTTCGAATAATATAGATATTAAAGGAATAAATTCAGTTGGTCAAGCTTCAGATAATACAATTGTAATTTATAGAAAAGAAGTTGTCGTTCCTCCACCATTTGTGACTTTTACTAATCCTATTTCTTCTGGTTTAATTGTTAAATCAGCAGCTTATATAATGAAAGCAAAAGTTACTAACGTAACTTCTATTTCTCAAATTGAATTAAAAAAAGATAACCAAATAATCAATCAATCAGCATATAGTTTTAATTCTTCAACAAAAGAAGTTATTTTCAATACAAATTTAATTGAGGGTAAAAATTATTTTACTGTAACTGGAACAAATTCAGCTGGAACTCATACTGCAACAACTTTTGTGATTTATGAAATTGATACACCTCCTTGTAGCATGCCAATTATTTCTTTCATTAATCCATCTTCAATTTCACAAGAGGTAAATTCTAATTCTTTTACAATTAGAGCTAAAATTGAAAATGTATATCAAGTTTCACAAATTAAAGTATTGCTTAATGGAGTTGAACAAGTTGCAGGTAATTATGACCCATCAATAAAAATGTTCACACAAAACATTACTCTTGCAGAAAATTCAAATACAGTAGAAATTAAAACTACAAATGAATGTGGTAAAGTTGCAGAACAACGTATTGTAATTTTTAAACCAGTAATTGTTCCATGTATACCTCCTGTACTTACAATAACAAGAAGTTCAATCCCTAATTTTTCTACAACTAAAGCTGAAACTGTTACAATTCAGATAAGTTCAACGAATGTTACAAATCAAAGTCAATTAGGAGTGTTTTTTAATGATAATTCAATTCCTTTTACCTTTAATTTGCAGCAGCAAACAATCACAATTAATAAACAATTAATAATTGGTGTTAATGATTTTCAAATTAAAGCTACTACCAATTGTGGTCGAACAACTGTTCAATACAAAGTAACGCGTGAAGAAATTATTGAAGTGAATCCACCGGTTGTAACATTTATTTATCCAAATAAATGTCCTATGAAAATACCTGTTGGTAAAAACTCAATTACTGGAACTATATCAAATGTAACAAATGCTAGTCAAGTTTCAATTAAAGTAAACAATGAAGCTATAACTTCTTTTAATCCTGTATTTTCGGAAAATGGAATGAAATTTGAATTTACTCTTATTGTAGTGAATACTGTTCCAGAATATGTAATAACTGTTCAAGCAACAAACAATGCAGGAACTGATTCTACATCTTGTAAAGGTTTTCCTTCAACAACTTCAGCACCATCAACTGATGGAATCAAAGATTCAACAAAGCCAGGCACAACAAAACCTTTAGGAACAAATACGGGTGTCGTTTCTCCAACTAAACCAACACCATCCATTCCTCCAACTGGTAAAGGTGGTAATTAATAATAACACATTTTGAAGCTGTCTATTTAGACAGCTTTTTTATTGTCATATATAAAAGTTATCAATCAGAAGGAAATATATATTTTAATAATCTTAATTCCAATATAAACCAAATCAAGAGTTTTAAGGGCTGTTTAATTGATCATTATCTTCTGTTAGAGGAGGAATTTATTAATCTCCATTTCACTTTATTTATAACAAGCTATTTTGTGGGAGCTTAATTTAATTTCTCAAAATGAAAAAACTAATAAAAAAGACAATAATATTCAATAAGTGAAAATGTAACATCCTTTCAATTTTTGCGTAAATCAATACCAATGTGAATCAATTTATTAAAGCTGATTCAGATGTATAATTCAAATGCTATGCTTAAAAGAAAAGAAAAAACACAATTTGAAAGTCCTGATCGATTAAATAGAATTGTTGAAGGAACTAAAATTGTTGGAGATTTAATAACAGATTCGAACTTAAGAATTGATGGTGAGATAAAAGGAAATGTTGTATCACGATCAAAAGTTGTAATTGGTGAATCAGGTGTGGTTCATGGAGATGTTTCTTGTGTTGAAGCTGATATTGAAGGAAATGTCACAGGTAAATTAGAAATAGAAGATTTGTTAGTCCTTAGAGAGAAGTCAAAAATCGTTGGAGACATTATGACTTCAAAACTTCAAATCGAAGAAGGAGCAGTTTTTGTTGGTTCTTGTAAAATGGCTGGTCATGCTGTTAATAAACATGCTTCTAATAAATCTACAATTAAGTCAGATAATATTGAAATATAACTGTTATGGAAAACGGAAATGACGAAGTAAAGAAATCACGGGTTTGGTTGAAATTCTCTTCTTTAGGATTGCAAATGGGACTGACAATTTATTTTGCTCATTTAATAGGAGAGTGGATGGATCACAATCATCCTATGAAAGGAATCAATTACAATAAGACATTTACCATAATAGCTGTTTTTGGTTCAACGTATTCTATAATAAGGCAAGTAATTAAAATGTCTAACGACGAAGATAATAATAAGAAAAAATGATAAGAAGAATATTAGTAAATAACATAATAGCATTAATTACAGGAGTAGTACTTTATTTTATACATACGCTTATTATTTCAAGCTTTCAACTAAAACTATCATTTTCCTTAATTAGTATTTATTTATTTTTCACAATTGCTGCTATCTTAATTATTTCTGGATTAGAACTTTTATTCGAATATTTGGCTTCAACTGCTGGTTATGCTTTTTTAGTAAGCGTCTTTTTGAAAATGGGTATTTTCGTTCTACTTTTTTTTGCAGGAGGAATGGCAGAAAAATCACTTACGATGATTGATAAGTTTTCAATATTGATTCCGTTATTTATTTTTATGGGTATCGAGACATCTGTTGTGATAAAGCGACTAAAATCATAATGCAAATCACTGTATTAAAAGGTGTTAAAAAGATATTTAAATAGTTTTTTCACTCAAATTGATAAAAATTTTTTTCATCTTAAATAAATGTGTATTTTTGCACAAAATTTTGATAGTGATATAATAATATCATTGCTTTAATAGTATAACGATGAAGAGATATTTGGGTATTATAATTGGTTTAGTATTTTTAACAGCATCAACGTTTTCATTTGCGACTGAGGTAAGTCATGGTGAGGCAAAACATGAGGCTCATCAAGAAGATCACACGAATCATGGTCCAATCAATACACCAGAATCGATCAATGCTTATATCAAGCATCACTTACAAGACGCACATTACTTTATTTTTTATACAAATGGAGAAACTGGTAAACATGTAGGTTTTGCTTTACCTGTAATTTTATGGGATAATGGTTTTCATTTCTTTTCAGCGGCAAAATTTAATCATGAAGCTACTGTAGTAGAAAGTAAAGGTTCATTTTATCAATTACACCACGGAAAAATCTATAAATCTAACAAAGAAGGTAAATTAAATTTTGATCATCATGGTCATCCAACTAATGCTAAACCATTAGACTTATCAATTACGAAGAGTGTTCTTGGTATGCTTTTGACTGGTTTATTAATGGTTGCTTTCTTTGGTTTATTAGCGAAAAGTTATAAAAGAGGTCCAATTCCAACAGGTATTGGTAGAGCTTTGGAGCCATTAGTTATTTATGTAAGAGATGAAATTGCTCGTCCAAATATTGGTGAGAAAAAATATAAAAAATTCATGCCTTACTTGTTGACTGTATTTTTCTTTATTTGGATTTTGAATTTATTAGGTTTAACTCCTCTTGGCTTTAACGTTACAGGGAACATTGCTGTTACTTTTTGTTTAGCATTGTTTACATTCTTTATCGTTCAGTTTAGTGCTAATAAAGAATATTGGGGACATATTTTTTGGATGCCAGGTGTGCCTGTTCCAATGAAAATCATTTTAGCTCCAATTGAGGTTTTAGGGATGTTTACAAAACCTTTCTCATTAATGATTCGTTTATTTGCTAACATTACGGCAGGTCACTTTGTATTAATGAGTTTGATTGCTTTAATGATTATTTTAAAATCTTCATTTGGACCAGTTGCTTCAACTGGAATGTCATTGTTACTTTCAATTTTCATTATGTTGATTGAGTTGTTAGTAGCATTTTTACAGGCGTTCATTTTCACAATGCTTTCATCTTTATTTATAGGGATGGCAGTAGTTGATCATGATCACCATTAATAGATAGAATAATAATTTTTTTGTTTAATATAAATCAGTAGTTATGTACAATTTAATTGGAGCTGGATTAATCGTTATCGGTGGTGGTATCGGTTTAGGTCAAATTGGTGGTAAAGCAATGGAAGGTATTGCTCGTCAACCAGAAGCAGCAGGTAAGATTCAAACAGCGATGATCATCATTGGTGCGCTTTTAGAAGGTCTTGCTTTCGGTGCTTTGATCTTAGGAAAATAATCCAAGACAAACTAAATCTTCCACAACGGTTGGTTGTGGAAGAATTTTTTAAAACTACTTTTTATAAATTAATTTTTAGATATGGAAACTTTATTAAATGATTTTTCGCCAGGTTTATTTGTAATGCAAACGGTAATCTTGTTAATATTAATCTTATTAATGAGAAAATTTGCTTGGAAACCAATTTTAAAAGCGTTAGACGAAAGAGAAGAAGGGATTGATAATGCTATTAAAACAGCAGAAGCAGCAAGAAAAGAAATTGAATCATTAAAGTCTTCAAATGATAACTTGTTGAAAGAAGCAAGAGCAGAAAGAGATTTAATTATTCGTGAAGCGAAAGAATTAGCAGTGAAAATGGTTGAAGAATCAAAAACTACTGCTAAAGTAGAAGCTGAGAAAATAATGGAAAGTTCTCGTAAAGCAATTATTGCTGAGAAAACTGCTGCTATCTCAGATATTAAAGCACAAATTGCTGATTTCTCAATTCAAATTGCTGAGAAATTAGTAGTAGGTGAATTAGCTTCTGATGAAAAACAAAAAGCATTATCAGAAAAATTAGCTTCTGATTTTAATCTGAATTAATCAAAATGAAAGGAACAAAAGCAGCAGGACGTTATGCACAAGCACTTTTGGAGCTTGCATTAGAAAAAAATAATGTTGATCAAGTTTTAGCAGATTTAAAATACTTATTAGAAGTAAACGAACAATTTGTTGAATTTCAATTGTTATTAAAAAGTCCGATAGTTAATTCAGATAAAAAAATAGCTATATTTAAAGAGTTATTTGGGCAATTTGAAGATTTATCTTCTTCTTTTGTTACAATGATTATTAAAAAAGGTAGAGATAAAGATTTACCTTTAATAGCAGAAAAATTTATTGAATTAGTTAAAGAAAGTAGAGGAATCGTTTCAGTAACATTGACAACAGCTGTAAAAGCAGATGATTCTACTAAAAAAGCAATTTTTGATAAATTAGAAAAAAAATACGAAGGTACTTTTGATATAACTGAAAAAATAGATGCATCATTAATTGGTGGATTTATTGTAAGAATCGGTGATGATCAAATAGACGCTTCAGTAGCGAGTCAATTGAATAATTTAAAGCAATGTTTAACAAGATAATCCGAATTCACGGAGTAATCAGGTAAAACTACATAACACATGGCAGATGTAAAACCAGCAGAAGTTTCTGCAATTTTAAGAGAGCAGCTTTCAGGATTCAGATCTGAAGCAGAACTTCAAGAAGTAGGAACCGTTCTTCAAATTGGGGATGGTATTGCTCGTATTTATGGACTTACAGGAGTTCAATACGGTGAGTTAATTGAATTTGATGGTGGATTGCAAGGGATTGCATTAAACCTTGAAGAGGATAATATCGGAGCGGTTCTTTTAGGACGTTCTTCAGGTGTTAAAGAAGGAGATACAGTTAAGAGATTAGGTCGTATCGCTTCAGTTAATGTTGGAGAAGGAATGATTGGACGTGTTGTTGATACATTAGGTAATCCAATCGATGGTAAAGGACCAATTACAGGTGAATTGTTCGAAATGCCAATCGAAAGAAAAGCACCAGGTGTAATTTTCCGTCAACCAGTTACTGAACCATTACAAACAGGAATCAAAGCAGTAGATGCGATGATCCCAGTAGGTAGAGGTCAACGTGAGTTAATTATTGGTGACCGTCAAACTGGTAAAACAACTGTTGCGATTGATACGATTATCAATCAAAGAGAGTTTTACGATAGAGGTGAGACAGTTTTCTGTATATATGTTGCAATTGGACAAAAAGGTTCTACTGTAGCAGGTATTGTTAAAAAATTAGAAGATGCAGGTGCAATGGCTTATACAGTTGTTGTAGCTTCAAATGCTGCTGATCCAGCTCCAATGCAGTTCTATGCTCCAATGACTGGTGCTGCTATTGGTGAGTTCTTCCGTGACTCTGGAAAACCAGCTTTAATTGTTTATGATGATTTATCTAAACAAGCTGTTGCATACCGTGAGGTTTCGTTATTATTACGTCGTCCTCCAGGTCGTGAGGCATACCCAGGTGATGTTTTCTACTTACACTCTCGTTTATTAGAGCGTGCTGCGAAAATCATTGCTGATGATACGATTGCTGCTCAAATGAATGATTTACCAGCTTCTATGAAAGGAAGAGTAAAAGGTGGAGGTTCTTTAACAGCTTTACCAATCATTGAAACGCAAGCAGGTGACGTTTCTGCTTATATCCCAACAAACGTAATTTCTATTACGGATGGTCAGATATTCTTAGAATCAGATTTATTTAACTCAGGTATTCGTCCAGCTATTAACGTAGGTATTTCTGTATCACGTGTTGGAGGTAATGCTCAGATTAAATCAATGAAGAAAGTTGCTGGTACATTAAAATTAGATCAAGCTCAATACCGTGAGTTAGAGGCTTTCGCTAAATTTGGTTCAGATTTAGATGCTTCAACTAAAGCAGTATTAGATAAAGGTTCAAGAAACGTAGAGATCTTGAAACAAAGAGAAGGAGATCCATACCCAGTTGAAAAACAAATTGCAATTATTTATGTTGGAACAAAAGGTTTAATCCAAAAAGTTCCAGTTGCTAAAGTTAAAGAATTTGAAAAAGAATACTTAAACTATTTAGAGGCTAAACATAAAGATGTATTGGTTGCTTTAAAAGCTGGTAAGTATACAGATGAAATTACTGATACTTTAACTAAAGTAGCAAAAGAAATAGCTGACAAATATTAATTTGATACAAGATATAAAGACAAAAGACTTCAAGTTAAATACTTGAAGTCTTAAATCTTTCAATCTTGATTCTTCAAGTCTAGTTAAATGGCAAATTTAAAAGAGATACGTAATAGAATAACTTCGGTTGGTTCAACAATGCAGATTACTTCTGCCATGAAAATGGTATCAGCTGCAAAATTGAAACGAGCGCAAGATGCAATTACTCAAATGCGTCCATATGCTGAAAAATTACAAGAAATTCTTGGAAATTTAAGTGGTACATTGGATTTGTCTGAAAATGCATATTCTGAAGTACGTGAAGTTAAAAATGTTCTAATTGTTGGTGTTACTTCTAACCGTGGATTGTGTGGTGGATTTAACAATAACATCATGAAAAGGGTTAATTTTTTAATTAATGATGAATACAAAGACGTTAACGTTAAAGTATTAGGACTTGGTAAAAAAATTAGAGAAGCATACAAAAAGACAGATCTTTATTATGTAAATGAAGAAATCGCTCCAGTTGAAGATATCTTTAGCAACTTAAACTTTGCTAATACTGCAACTATTGCTGCTTCATTAATGGATCGTTTTAAAAACAGAGAGTTTGATAAAGTTATCGTTGTTTACAACAAATTTATCAATGCTGCTGTTCAAGATGTTAGAACTGAACAATTGTTGCCTATTGAATCAACTGTTAGTGAATCTGACAATGCAATGGATTACATTTTCGAGCCTACTAAAGAAGAAATCGTTAGTGATTTAATTCCAAAGTCTTTAAAAATTCAATTATATAAAGGTCTTTTAGATTCTTACGCTTCTGAACATGGTGCTCGTATGACTGCAATGCATAAAGCAACTGATAATGCTGCTGAAATGAAGAAAAACTTAACGTTAGGATATAACAAAGCTCGTCAAGCGGCTATTACAAGTGAAAT